>OBCQ01000018.1_pt1 | contig 59989 bp, 47 predicted proteins | sample 1517991 | NCBI WGS metagenome assembly OBCQ01 (sample SAMN03418263, study PRJEB22391) | human gut metagenome | biome: human-gut; feature: organic feature; material: feces | host: Homo sapiens | place: Tanzania | collected 2013-01
ATTTTAAAGGGCGGATGAACACATAAAAAGCGGATTCAACAAGAAAATTATGGGATTATGTTTATTAAAGAATAATGTCAACACCAGTTCAGGTGTTCAATGTAAACGGCACACCTTATTATATGGTGTCGTACTACGAGAAACAATACTATCAGAGCGGTGTGCCTTTCCCTGGCTCAAAGAATGGTGAAAGTAGCGAGATAGATTATAAGAGAAAAAGGGTGTAAAAGTAACATTTTATAACCTTTTTCTTTTTTATCACAATAATTTGTAGTATATTTGCATGTAAATTACTGATAGTAAACACATTATTAATATAAATACAGAAAATATGAAAAAGACTTTACTCACAATGGTTGCCATGATGGCAACATGCAGCGCTGTAATGGCTCAGAACGGTATCGTTGAAGTACCTGACGCAGAAGGTCACGGTTTTATGGCAACAACCATGTCGCCTAACGGTAAGTACATTGCCGGTGCAGACGCATTGACACAGGGTGGATTCATGTTCGACCGCGAGAGCAAGCAGATTGTAACCTTCGACCCACTCGACATCACCGAAGGTGTAGACACCGACCTTCAGATTAAGTCTATTTCCAACAGTGGTTTGGCAGTAGGATGGAACGGATATGCCAGCACATTCGATTTCGCCACAAAGAAATGCACCACTTTCGGTGAGGTAGACCAATACTTGTTCCTCGGCATCAGTCCTTCAGGCAACTACATCGTAGGTGCACGCTATGACGGCGGCAACGAAGAGGGCACACCTTGCATCTTCAACAATGGCACACCGGTAGACCTGCCGGAACCAACCGACAAGTTCCTCGGCTACGCCTCAGCAGGCGCATCAGCATTGTCGGTTAGCGACGACGGCATTATTTCTGGCTATTTCGTAGACGATATGGCTACACGTCCTGCTACAATGTGGACACCCAACAAGGATGGAAAGTCATTCTCGGTTTATCCTATATCACGTCGTTACTTTGCTCCGTCACCAGAGTCGGAACTTCCTTACTCTACATTCACATGCGACCAGACCACAATGAGTCCTAACGGCAAGTGGCTCGTCATCAACTTCGAGAAATACGTGGATGCTTGGGAGTCGGTAGTAGGTGTAGCACGCTATAACCTTGAGAACGACTCTGTAGAGTTCTTCACTCCTAACGCTGAGGAAGACGAGCGCTTCGAAGCAACAGGCAGCGAGGTTTATGGATCCGCTGTTTCGGATGAGGGTACTATCGTGGGGTTCTATGGCGGAGCATACGGTCCGCGCGTGGGCTTCATGTGGAAGAATGGCGAAAGCACTATCCAGACTCTCTCTACAGCATTCCCTGGTGCCACAAGATTGGCTGACTATGACAACGGTTACTTCAACACACCATGCGGCATCTCTGCTGACGGTCGCTACATCACTGGTTTCGCTGCCGTTGATCCTGCCGACGCTGATGATGAAAACGCAGAGTCTTCTTATGTATCTTGGATTCTCGACACTGAGGACGAGTCGGCTACAACAGCTGTAGAGTCAGTGGCCAAGGACAACAACAAGGTTGCCAAGGTTAAGGCTCGCTACTCTCTCGACGGTATGCGCCGCGACGGCAAGTTCAAGGGTGTGAACATCCTTCGCATGACCAACGGCAAGACTGTTAAGAAGATCGTGAAGTAATAATAAGGCAAAGGAGAATACACCTTATTATATATAATGCTAATAAAGCCCAGGGCATTGATTGCTCTGGGCTATTTTTTTGTTATTTAAAAAGCTCTGAGTGTGAACCAAGTCGTACAAGTTCCACTATGTCGTCATCTATCCATATCAGAAGGAAATCATCTTCTATATGACACTCCATACAACCTTTATAATTTCCTTTTAAGAAATGTGGATTATATTCTTTAGGTATAGGCTGTTCATTAGCCAATAACGTAAGAATATCAAACAAAGCTTGCATTTTTGAGGGTTGTCGTGAATATCGTTTTAAATCCTTCTTATACTTCGTAGTGGGTATTAGCTTTCTCATAGCCCACAAGATTTAAGCATAGCCTCCACGCTACTAAGATCAACAGTCTCTGAGATTTTCGCTCCATTTCTAATCGATGCAGCATGACTTTTTGCTTCTTCTATAGCAGATATAGTCTCATCATTTGGCTCATAATCATCCAATGCCTCAACAGAACCTGTTGTAACAATAGGTACTATACGAAAATTACCAAATATATTTGATTTCAGAACTATATCAACTCCCTTTCTCGCCATCTCCAAAAAATGGTTTCTGTTGGATTCAAATTCATTTATAGTAATGACATTCATATTTATTATTTTATTGGTTATCAACTATTTGTTGCAAAGATACAATTTTGAATTGAATTGACAATCATCAATTCATAAAATCTTTACATAAACTGTCGATAATAAAAAATATACAATGTCAGTTTTAAACAACAAACAAAAAGGAGTGGCTGCCTCCACACATTTGCCGTGCGGAATGCAGCCACTCCATTTATATCATTTGCATCTGCCGTAGGCAGAACAAAGTCTTTTACTATAGGCTAAATTACTTAACCATCACCTTGCGTGTAGTGCCATCAGACATCTTGAGGATGTTAACACCCTTAACAGGAGCAGAGATCTGAGTACCGTCGGCAGCGAAGCGAGCTACAACAGTTGCGTTAGAGTCTGTGCCGTTGATTACTTTGATGCCAGTGGTCTCACCCTTGTTGATGTCCATGAAGAAGCACTGGTTAACCCATACGTTCTCAAGGTCAGCGTTAGCATACAACTTACCATCCTGCTCGAAAGCGAATGGGAGGCTTACGAAAGCAATAGCGTTGAGAGTCTTGCCAGTTGTGTAAGAAACGGTCTTCTTCGGGATTGTAATCTCGTAGGTCTTCTCGAAGTTGTCACCATCCCATGCAATCTCGTCACCATATGCATTATCGGTAGCGATAGCGATGAGAGTGTTGTCGTGGTTGTACTTAGAGTACCAAGAGTTGCCGTTCTTGCCGTACTGCTTACCAGTAAGACCATCCTCTGTGATGTAGAGGTTGAGCACTGCATTGTTGAGAACCTTAGCAGCATCCTTAACACCCTTACCAGTAACAGTTACAGTAAGCTTAGAGTCCTGCAAGTTTGGCTTCTCAGCAAGCTCAAAGTTAGACTTCATATCAAGTGTAAGCTGTGCAGGAACCATTTCCTTCTCAAGGTCAAGAATCTTGCTGAACTGCTCAGCATTCTTTGCTGGGTCGGTTGAAGGCATACCTGCACCAATCATACTTCCACCTAAATTGAAACGGTTGAGGTTGAATGATGGGAAACCTGAGATTGAGTACTGGGTGATAAGAGATGCGTCAGCAAGTGTATGTGGGTCTGGATTGTTTGGATCCATATCAGCGTGGATAGCTGCCCAAGCCACATCATTACGCTGCTTCTGAAGCTCACGAAGAGTCTCGTAGCCATAAGGACAGAATACGCATGTCCAGCTTGTGAAGTGCTCGATCAAGTTGTACTGACGGTCGGTAGAATTGGTGTAAACACGGAACTGTGCATAAGAAGCGTCATCCTTGAGGTTGCCAGCAGGAGCCTCGCCATTAACGCTCTTTACCTTTACACCAACAGTGTGAGGACCAGCAGCAAGATTGAGTGAAGAAAGATCAACATCTACACCAACCTTTGCCGAAGTCGTTCCAATAAGATCATTAGCCTTGAAAGCACCAAGTTCCTGATCGTCAATCGAAACTGTGAACTCACCTTCAGCCTCCTTAGAACCTAAGTTCTTAACATAGAACTCAACAGGAAGCTTGTCAGAAGGCTTAACCATTGAATTGGTATATGCACCCAACATTGAGAAGTCATCGGGGAAGCCACCCTCTCTCTCGAGGATAAGCTGCACACACAGACAATAATCAGCACTTATACCCTGCCAACCTGCACCTTCGCCTAAGTCGACATTAGCACAAACCACAGCATTCTGGTCAGTGTTCTGTCCTACGAGGAATGGGTAGCACTCCATATCATAGTTGCCACCACTCTTCTTGCTGCTCTGAGTATAGGCAAAGCCTACCATAAGTGCGTCAGAACCACTCTCGATGGTATAAGGCTTGTCGAATGTCACTTCGTTCCAATTCTGCTCAAAAGCTGAGTTATCGCTTTTCAGAGGCGAAGCCTTTGTTGTAATCTCTTTGCCCTGAGCTACAAGATTGAGACTACTACCACTTGCAACATAAATAGCAGGAGTCATATTGGTAGAGTTCATTGTAAGGAAACGCAAACCAACAATCTTGCTACCTGCATAAGCCTCATAATAAGAAGCAGGAATCAACTGACCCATATCGGTTGGGGTATGGCCAGGCATACCGATTGCAGTAACTGGCAATTCAGAGCCATCCATAGCCACCTTCTTCTGGTTTTCAGCAAGCTCGTTGGCCTTAACAGCCTTCTTAGCTACCTTGCTTGCGCCACCAATGGTCAACTGCTTGTTTACGATTAGTTCAGGAGCAGTCTGGCCAATATTGACGAGCTGCTTGCTAATCTTCACCTGTGCGTTGGCAGCAGAAGCAGCCAGCAAAAGCGAAAAGATTGGAAGTAAAACTTTTTTCATAATATTTGTTTTTAAATTAATGGTTTAACATTATCTACTTAATAACCTTGAGAGTCTTTCCATCAGACAGCTTCACGATGTTCAAGCCCTTCTGCATGGCAGACACGCGCTTGCCGTCAACAGTATAAATGCCCACAACCTTTGTATTGTCAACTGTAAGGATGTCGTTGATACCAGTAGTACCCTTGACAAACTTGATTGTCAATGAAGGCATAGGATATTCGGTCTCAAGCTCTTCAAAACTCTGAATACCGAACTTATTTGTATAAGGCTCAAAAAGCTTCAATTGGATTGTTGCGGTACAAGATCCGTCACCATCAGGAATCCATTCTGTCTGAAGGCCAACAGACTCATTTGGCTCAAAAATCTTTTCCGAAAGTTTAAAAGTAGTCGGTTGGTCTGATCCAGGAATACATCCAGCAGGGAAACATGTCTGGAAGAAACCATTGTCGATGGCAGTCAATTTGAAGTCACCTCCAAGAGCCGGCTTGCCATCAGTGGTGTTCTTTACCGACAGACCAGTAACTATCTGCTCGTAAGATTCCTCTTCTCCCTCTACAACCTCAATAATATTGGCAGTATAGGTTGTGCCGCTTGGCACCTCTTTGCCATCCTTGTCTACAAAGACAAAGGTGTCGTCTACTTCGCTCTGTGCATACGATGAAAGAGCGAACATGGCAGAAGCCATGAGGAGTGTTGATTTAAGAAATTTCATATATAATGATTTTTAAATTATCAATTAATTATTCGATGCTTGCTTTGGCACTACAGCCACCTGCACCACATTCTGCACACCATAAGAATTGTAGACGAATGCTACTACCGACATGTTCGACGGCACGAAGTCGGGAGCGTCCTTATTCTCGCCGCGCAACTCAGTAAGCTTTGCGCTCAAGTCAACAGTCTTTTCCACCACCTTACTCTCGCTGTCGGCAAGCTTTATGTCCTCGCCCCATGTGCCATTGGCAGCAAAGCGGAAGACATGGTTGTGTACATATTCCTTGTCAATCACATTTCCTGTGAAATACTGTGTGCCTACGATACCGTCCTGAATAAGCCACAGCTGCAATTTGCCATCAACAGTATTGCCTGGCAATGCCGTAAGGCGTGTGCTAATCTTCAGAGTGTTGGTAGACTCATCATATTTGTTGGTCACCTCAATCGACATCGGAGCCTTCTCCTGCAAAGCCTGCTCTACAGTAGAAGCCCAGCTCTGATAAACCATCTCGCCACCATTGCGGTTGATGATACCCTTAGGCTGCGACGAAATGTTCCAGTGGTTGAAGTACTCGTCGCCTACCGATGTCCACAGTGGATAAGGATTCTTGTAGCGTGGCGGTTTCTTAGAGAACTGACCGGAGTGGATACCTACAGCCACCACCTTGTCGCCATAGTGCTCCTGAAGCTCATGAATCTCTTCGGTAGCATTAGGACAGTTGACACAAGCCTGACCAGTGAAATCCTCCAAAAGCACTCCACGCTCGGCTGTGACGGGCGGCACATAAGTATATCGTTCGTCGGCATCCTTCTCGTCGCAGGCCGTCATGGCAACAGCGGCGAAGGCAAGAGCCACATATTTAATATTCTTGAAGTTCATATTCTGCTGTTGTTTGAGATATGTTAGAAGTTGAAACCGTAGGATAATGTGAAGCCCTTGCTTGCCGGGATATAACGGCAAACGCCACCCGAGCAGTTGAATCCGGCACGTGTGCGGCCATAGCCAAGCTGCAAGCGGTGCGAGCCATTGGTATATGTTACATATCCCTGGTAGTAATGGAGCTTCGACGATCCACTATTATACATATCGCTCACTGTGAACATCCATCCTGGAAGAACAGAAAGTTCGAGGAGTCCAAACACCCAGTCGCCCTCGTCGTCCTTGGTGCTGAGATACTGAGCCTCGCCACGCAGCGTCACCTTATTGCTGAAGCGGTATTTAGCGTCAGCGATGAATATGTCGGAATGAATCATTCCACCCTCACCCTCCACAACAGTCTTGTTGTAGAACTGGTTCATGTACATAAGGTTGAGCTTGAAGTCGCGCGAGAACTTCTTCTCAATCTGCACGTTCAAGTCCTGATAGTAGGTCTGGTTGCCCCATTTCCAGAAGGCAGAGCCATAGCCGTCGGTACCACGTCCGCCAGCAGGCACCACAATCTCGCCTCCCTCGTTGTTGATGGTCAGTCCACGGTCGTTCTTGTCGATAGAGTGAACATGCGAGAAGTTCACCTTAAGACTTGTGCCATACTTGCCACCAAGGAAGGTGTGGCGCTTGAACTTATAGCCCAACTCAGCCTGATAGGCCCATTCGCCCTTAGCATACTGAGTGGCGTAGGGATAAAGAGCTGCGAGAGCGTAGGTCTGGTCCATGGTGAATGCCGGCAGATGGTTGATGAACGACGAAGTGCCGGTCATTGTGCGAGCCGAGCGCGAAGCCATGTTGTCGGAGCGTTTTGCCTGAAGCAACACACTCATTCCACTCTTAGAATAAGATGTAGAGAGCATGGCTACATATCCCTTGCGGTAGATGTAGTTGTTGTCGAGCGTTGGGTCCTGAGACTTCTGGGCATACTCGGCAAGCATACTGAAGTTGCCCTTCTGAAGATTGGCTCTCACGTCGAATGCGTTGACATTCTCCGGAAGATTAAGCTTCTGTGTAGGATTCAGGCGCACATCGTCGTTGTCAGCCTTCTCATGCTTGTTTACCCATGAGCCACCAAGCGTGAGGTAAGTGCCGCTCTGCTGCATCTTTGGAAACCATTCGTTGAGTCCAAGCTCCACATCAGCACCCGACACCCAGGCATCGTTGTGATCCCAATAGCGGCGCTGCTTGCCGCTGAGAGCCTTGATCTGCACGCCCTTAGCCGGACGCAAAACAAGGCGTCCACCGAGCAATGAGTTGTCGATACCTAAAGAACGTTCCTCGTAGGTGCGGAGAATAAATCCGGAGCCGAACTGCTCATAATAATTTCCAAGGGTTAGTTCGGCATTCTTGAGTTTACCCTTGATATAATAGAAAGGCACACCCCAGCCCTTGAAATCCTTCTCGAATCCAGGCAGCGGATGCTCGAGATATTCAAGTCGGGCTCCAGCATCGACATATTTCGACAATGCGTGAAGCTCGGCATAAGTATTGGTGAGCACATCTTCACTGTATGTGCCCGTGCCTATTTTTTCGTCCTCTTGCGGAATGAGAATGTCGCTCTGAAGGCTTCCAGTGAGAGTCACCTCATAGTCTTTGGCAACCTTCACCTTCTGCGCACTTGCCGAGCCAACAGCCATGGCAGTGAGAGCGAGCAATAGAATTCTGTTGAGATACATTATATAATAATGGTGTTTTGATTATAATGAAGTTTGCGCCCTATGCAGGGCGCATCATTATATGTTTATATAATTACTTCTTGCCTACAAGCTTGCGCACTTCCTCGATGAGTTCCTCCTCGGCACCCTCGGTATAGCCGTTGTGCTTAGACACGATGTTGCCCTTGCCGTCGCATACTATCACGTAGGGGATAGTCTGCACGCCAAGCGCGCGCTTGAAGTCGCTGTTGGGGTCGAGCAGCACGTCATACTGCCAACCATGGTTGTCGACAAGAGGCTTCACCTTATTTGAATTCTGAGCCTGGTCGATAGAGATGGCGAAGATCTTCACTCCTGTCTCTGCCTGCCAATCCTCATACACCTCGCTTATGGCAGTAAGCTCGCGGTTGCAGGGCTTGCACCATGTGGCGAAGAAGTCGATTATAAACGGTTTGCCATTGTTGGAAAGAGTATCGGTGGACACTGTTTTGCCGTCGATGCTCTTGAGTGTCACTTTCGGAAGCTGTGCGCTTGCGTTAAGGACCATGCCAAGCACGAAAAGTGCAGTAAGTAATAATTTCTTCATCCTATTATATTTTTTCTGCAAAATTATAAATAAAACGATTTCACGTCTAACAATCCATGTTAATTTTATATAATGTGACGTTTTCTTTTCAATTTTAACATTTTTATTTCTAAGATTTCTTTCGTTTGAATATTATTTCAAATAATATTTTTATCATAATGTTGTGAAATCAAAAAGATAATAGTACATTTGTAACCGCAATAATAATCATGTTAAACAAAAAAAAATTCTCTTATGAGGAAACTATTACTATCCATTTTCGCGCTCGCATCAGTCGCTGCAACAACGGCTCAAACAGTAGCGCAACTGCCTCTTGTAACGGTGAAATCTGTCGCAGCCAAGGACATTGCCGTAAACCAGAAATACGTATTTGTGCCTGGTGCCGACGACCCCGTGTCGGGCTGGGGAATGCCAGACAGAGCAGGCAATATGTTCAAGATGGCTCAGGTGATTCCGAGCACCTACCTTGAGGCTTATGCCGGAGCTAAGATTGTGGGCATAAGATTCCTGACACAGGCCGAGATGACCGTGAAGCCAAACCTCATGGAGCTTGGCTCCAAGATGACGGTTGTGGCTAAGGCAGGCAACATGCAGACCGAAGCCTCACCTCTCAACGACGACCACACGGCATTCGACGAGAATTGGAACGAGGTGACATTCGACACTCCATATACCATTCCTTCTTCGCCAAGCAACCTTATGGTGTCGTTCGACTATTCGCAAGCCTCAACCCAGGATGCTGATGGCTACCCATTCCTTATGGGTCAGACAAGCGACGCCAACGCCGTAATCAAGGCCTACGGCAACTTCGGAATGGGTCCACAATGGAAGGACGTGCGCACGGGCAACACAATGTGCGTGCAACTGCTCGTAGAGAAAGAGGGCGGCAACTATACCGACGACCTCTCGGTGGTGAGCATCATTGCCGACCCGATGGTTAAAGTGGAGGACTGGCAGCTCTTCCCATTCCAGTTCATCATCCGCAACTCAAGCGACGGTGAGTGCGACGACTGCCTGTTTGCCATTATGTTCGATGGCGAGGAAGTGGGCTACTGCGAGACTGTGCCTGGTTATGGCGTGGGCAAGCAGGGAGCTATCTACTCTACCGGCTTCTATCCAAGCCGCCACAAGCACGCCGACGGTGTTCACACGATTGGCATAAAGATTAAGGAAGTGAACGGCAAGGCCCCTGAGGGCAACACCGACGATGACATGCGCCTCACTCAGCTGCGCATCTACACCGAGACTACCGACCGCCAGTATAATCTTGTGGAGCACCACACATCATGGAGTGAGCCTTCGTGCACCGTGGGCTACGATGCTATGAAGAACTTGATGAAGGAGCGCGACGACGTGGCTTGGGTTTCTATCCACGGAAATGCCGACGAGAAGCATCCAGACCCGATGACTGTTGACGAAGCCACCACCATCTACAGATATCGGATGTTTATCCATTGTTCAACGTCAACCGCTCGAAGACTGACTATGGCACAACTGACATGACTCTTGTTGACGGCAACGCTCAGCTCACAGCCGACTCTATCTCAAGTGCCATGAACACGCTTGAAGAGAAGGTGCCTGCTCTTGTCGACCTCTCTGTTAAGTCGAGCTTCATGATTGCCGACGGTTCTGCACAGCCCCAGGCTCGTCTTATCCTTACTGTTAAGGGCGAGGGTGTGGCCAATGCCTCTAAGATTCTCGACAATGCCGTGCTCGGAGTCTACATCACCCAAAACGAGGTGAGCGAACGCCAAAAGACTTCGAAGAGCTGGACCGACGACTATAAGCACACTAACGTGATGCGTGCCATTGCCACCGAAAACCCATTGGGCGACGACATCGTATGGAATGGCGACAACTTTGAGAAGACTTACGAGGTGGAATTCCCTGCTGGCAAATATTCTGTAGCCGACTACAAAGACTTCAACGCTGTTGCCTACGTCTCTCTGCCCTACATGCTCGAAAAGGACAACGCAGAGCAATGGGCAATGAGCGCCGACAATGTTTGGGTGAACCAGTGCTACTTGTACGAGATTAAGGAAGGCGACATCACAGGAATTGAGTCTATCGGAACTTCATCAAATGCCAAGGTTGTGGCTCGCTACTCAGTAGACGGAACCAAAATCATAGCTCCACAGAAGGGCATCAATATATTGAAGATGTCGGATGGAACAACACGCAAGGTTGTTGTGGGGAAATAATAAAAAAATCAGGAGTTAAGAAATTAACTCCTGATTTTTTTTACATATCGTGCTTCGCAAATCTTTCCTCAGCCAGTTTCTCAAACTTTGTTCCGGGCTTGCCATAGTTGGCATAAGGCCAGATTGAGATTCCGCCACGCGGAGTAAAGATGCCAGTCACTTCGATGTATTTAGGGTCCATAAGGCGGATAAGATCTTTCATGATGATGTTGACGCAGTCCTCATGGAAGTCGCCGTGGTTGCGGAAGCTGAACAGATAGAGCTTGAGACTCTTGCTCTCCACCATTTTCACGTCGGGCACATAAGCGATGCGAATCTCGGCGAAGTCGGGCTGCCCCGTGATAGGACAGAGCGAAGTGAACTCAGGACAGTTGAAACGCACCCAATAGTCGTTGCCTTGATGTTTGTTGATGAAAGTCTCAAGCACCTCGGGAGCATAATCGTCATGATATTTTGTCTTTGCGCCAAGAGCCTGCAAGCCCTCGTCGCGGCGGTTTTCTGAATTTGTAGCCATAGTTGTTACATTATTATATTATATATACATTATTCATATCAGTATGTGCTCATAATTATCTTTATATATGAACACCCTTCACTCCTATTAATTAAATGTTGAAGATTTTCCAAACACTATAGTTCATGCCATTGTCGTAGGCATCCTCGCCCTCATGTCGCTTTGTAGCCTTCACCACGCGTATTGTCACGGGGAGGATTACAATCTCGTAGAGAGTCTTGAGCACCACCTGCGAAATGATAAGCACGGGAAGCTCATTGGTTGGCACTACTCCACCAAGAGCCAAGGGGAAGAAGATGATGGAGTCGGCTGTCTCGCCATACACCGTCGACATGATGGCACGGGCAGAGAAATTCTTGCCGCCCGACGAGATTTTCATCCTACTCATCACATAGGCGTTGACAAACGAGCCAACGAGGAAAGCCAAGAACGAGGCCAAGGCTATGCGGGGAGCCAGGCCGAATATGGCATGAAAGCCCTCCTCATTATGCCAATAAGGAGCGGCAGGCAGCACATCGCACAATGCGCCGAACGCCACAAAGAGGAAGTTCATGGCAAAGCCAAGCCAAATGAGCAGTCGAGCCTTGCCGTAGCCCCACACTTCGCACACGCAGTCGTTGATGATGTAGGAGATTGGAAACACTATGAGTCCGCCAGTTATGCTGAACAGTCCCATTGACAATTGCTTTGTCTCGAGCACGTTTGCCGTAATCAGACAAACGCAGAACAGCGTGCTGAAAAGCATAAACAGCACGCTCACTTGTTTTTTGTTTGTTTGCATTTTCTTGTTTTTTAAGAGGTTTACCAAGCACTCTGATTGCTGGGACGACAACCCTCAGGGTTGACGCATCACCAAATTCGGGCTGCAAAGTTACTGAAAATTATGGAAATAAGGAAATTAAAGGCAAAAAAATGCGTGATACAGATTTTCACCGTACCACGCATTTCTATTATACTTACTTTTCTTAATGACTTAATGACTAATGACTTCGCGACAAGATTGTTAGTTCTTGAACACCAGACCATCCTTGTCGGCGTCAATCGTGATGGGCTGCTCGCGCTTAACCTCGTCAGAAAGAATCTTCTTTGAAAGGTCGTTGAGCACGCAGCGCTGGATAGCTCTCTTTACCGGACGTGCGCCAAACTCAGGGTCGAAGCCCTCGTCGGCAAGGAAGTCGATGGCGGCAGGAGTTACGTTGAGCGTGAAGCCCTGCGGCTCGAGCATCTTCTTCACAGCATTCATCTGCAAGGTCACTACCTGTGCAATCTCCGGTTTGGTGAGTGGCAAGAACATAATGGTCTCGTCGATACGGTTGAGGAACTCAGGACGTATGGTCTTCTTGAGCATCTCCATCACCTTGGCCTTGGTGTCGCTGATCACATGGTCGCGGTTCTGAGGCGTAATGCCAGCAAACTGACCCTGTATGTACTGGCTTCCAAGGTTGGAGGTCATGATGATTATTGTGTTCTTGAAGTTGACTGTGCGACCCTTGTTGTCGGTCAGTCGTCCGTCGTCGAGCACCTGCAAGAGGATGTTGAACACATCGGGATGAGCCTTCTCTATCTCGTCGAACAGCACCACTGAATAAGGTTTGCGACGTACAGCCTCGGTCAACTGTCCACCCTCATCATAGCCAACGTATCCTGGAGGCGCACCGATAAGGCGAGAAACGCTGAACTTCTCTTGATACTCGCTCATGTCGATACGAGTCATCATCGTCTCGTCGTTGAACAAGTATTCTGCCAATGCCTTGGCAAGCTCTGTCTTACCTACACCAGTTGTGCCAAGGAATATGAACGAGGCAATAGGACGCTTCGGGTCCTGCAAGCCTGCACGCGAACGTCTCACGGCATCGCTCACAGCCTTGATGGCCTCATCCTGACCAATGACACGCTTGTGGAGTTCCTCCTCAAGATGAAGGAGTTTCTCGCGCTCGCTCTGCATCATTCGGGTAACGGGTATTCCGGTCCAGCGGCTTACAACCTCGGCAATATCGTCGGCTGTCACTTCCTCGCGAATCATGGCGTTGCCGTCCTGTGTAGACTTAAGCTGGTTTTGGATATTCTTGATGTCCTCCTCAAGAGCCTTGAGTCTGCCGTAGCGAATCTCAGCCACGCGCTCGTAGTTGCCTTCGCGCTCAGCACGCTCAGCCTCAAACTTAAGCTGCTCCATCTGCTGCTTGTCCTGCTGAATCTTGTTCACCAGACCCTTCTCGCTCTCCCACTTAGCACGGAATGAGCTTTCCTGGTCGCGGAGTTCGGCAATGTCCTTGTCAAGCTGGGCAATCTTGTCGGTGTCGTTCTCGCGCTTGATGGCTTCGCGCTCAATCTCAAGCTGCTTCAGCTTACGTGTAATCTCGTCAAGCTCCTCAGGCACAGAGTCGCGCTCCATGCGGAGCTTTGCCGCAGCCTCATCCATAAGGTCGATGGCCTTGTCGGGAAGGAAACGGTCGGAGATGTAACGCTCGGAGAGCTTTACGGCGGCAATGCAGGCATCGTCCTGAATACGCACCTTGTGGTGGTTCTCATAACGTTCCTTCAAGCCACGAAGTATAGAGATGGCAGAAAGCTCGTCAGGCTCGTCGACCATAACAGTCTGGAAACGACGCTCAAGAGCCTTGTCCTTCTCGAAGTATTTCTGATACTCGTTGAGTGTGGTTGCGCCTATGCTGCGAAGCTCGCCACGTGCAAGTGCCGGCTTAAGGATGTTGGCAGCGTCCATGGCTCCCTCGCCACCGCCTGCACCCACAAGAGTGTGAATCTCGTCGATGAAGAGGATGATGCGACCGTCGGAATTGGTAACTTCCTTGATGACGCTTTTGAGTCGCTCCTCAAACTCGCCCTTGTACTTGGCACCAGCCACAAGCGCACCCATATCCAATGAGTAGAGCTGCTTGTCCTTAAGATTCTCAGGCACGTCGCCACGCACAATGCGCTCGGCGAGACCCTCGACTATGGCAGTCTTACCAGTACCCGGCTCACCTATTAATATAGGATTGTTCTTGGTACGGCGCGAGAGAATCTGAAGCACACGGCGGATTTCCTCGTCACGTCCAATCACTGGGTCGAGCTTGCCCTGGCGGGCTTCCTCCACGAGGTTCTTGGCATATTTTGAAAGACTCTGATAATTCTCGTCGCCCGACTGCGACTGCACCTTCTGTCCCTGGCGCAATTCCTGGATAGCCTTTACAGTCTCGTTTTCGGTCATGCCCGCATCCTTAAGAATGCGGCTTGCTGTACTGTTCACCTGCAACAGAGCAAGCAATATAGGCTCAACGCTCGTAAACTCATCGCCATTCTTGGTGGCGAAGTCCTGTGCACGCTGGAGCACATTGTTGGCATCGTTGCTGAGATAAGGCTGTCCGCCCTGAACGCGCGGCAATCGCTGTATCTCGGTATCCACTACAGTGTCTACTTGGTTGGCATTGACTCCGAGCTTCTGGAAGATGTAGGTTGCTACGTCTTTGGCCTTCAGCATCACACCCTTAAGCAGGTGAACCGGCTCAATGCTCTGCTGTCCTTGACGCTGTGCGGTGTTGACAGCCTCTTGAACAACCTCCTGGGCTTTGATTGTGAATTTGTCGAATGTCATATTTTGTTTCTCCTTTCTTGTTTTCTTACTTTTGTTTTATTGATTATCGATTTCGCTAACTATAAGCACAAACTATATGCCTAAGGATTTCACATCTGTCAAAATGACAGAACAAATTGATTTTTGCTATAAATATGCGCCATAATGACAGTCTTTACTAAATTTGACGTAAATAAATGGTATATAATTTATTTAAGAGATAAAAAGTTGTTGTTTAATTAAAAATATTTTTTAATTTATTTCTTTAATCTAAAAAAAAATTATACTTTTGTAGTCGTAAAAATGAGAATAGGCAAAATGGCCTGCTATTCATCACCTAAAACAACAATCTGAAACAACATTCAGAACCTATTATATTATATAAAACTAATCAGAACAGATGAAAAAAAGCAAGTATTATCCTTGGGTAGTCGTAGGACTACTGTGGGTTGTAGCCCTGTTGAACTACATGGATCGCCAAATGCTCTCTACCATGCAAGAGGCAATGAAGGCAGACATTGTAGAATTGAACAAAGCCGAGGCGTTCGGAGCGTTGATGGCTGTATTCCTTTGGATTTATGGTATAGTCAGTCCGTTTGCCGGAGTTGTGGCAGACCGCATCAGCCGCAAGAAGCTCGTGGTGGGCAGTTTGTTCGTATGGTCGGCAGTGACCTACCTCATGGGCTACGCTACTGATTTTCAGCATCTGTACTGGTTGCGCGCATTGATGGGCATCAGCGAGGCATTGTACATTCCCTCAGCTCTCTCGCTCATAGCCGACTGGCACGAGGGCAAGTCGCGCTCTTTGGCTATCGGCATTCACATGACAGGTCTTTACGTGGGTCAAGCCATTGGTGGCTTTGGAGCCACTATCGCTGCCACATTCTCATGGCATTCCACATTCCACTGGTTTGGAATCATCGGCATAGCCTACTCAGTAGTGCTCGCCCTCTTCCTGTACGACAAGAAGAAGGAAATAACAACAGCCGCAGCAGCCACTGCCACCCCTGCAGAGATGCAGAAGAAGGAAAGCGTGTGGCGCGGACTCAGCATTGTGTTCTCTACCTGGGCTTTCTGGGTGATACTCATCTATTTCGCCGTACCGAGCCTCCCAGGTTGGGCTACTAAGAACTGGCTGCCTACACTCTTTGCCGAGAACCTTGGCATCCCTATGTCGCAGGCAGGACCAATGTCTACCATCACCATTGCCGCTTCATCATTCCTTGGAGTGCTTGTGGGTGGCATCCTGTCGGACAAGTGGGTGCTACGCAACATCCGCGGACGCATATACACCAGTGCCATTGGTTTGGGCATGACTATTCCTGCCCTCGTGCTTCTCGGCTTCGGCCATAGCATTGTGGCAGTAGTGGGCGCAGGCCTGCTCTTCGGTATGGGCTACGGAATGTTCGACGCCAACAACATGCCTATCCTCTGCCAGATTATCTCGGCCAAATACCGCGCCACAGCCTACGGCGTAATGAACATGGTGGGCGTATTTGCAGGAGCAGCCGTGACTCATCTGCTTGGCAAGTGGACCGATGGCGGCAACCTCGGACTCGGCTTCGCAGTGCTTGGATGTATTGTGCTCGTAGCACTCGTGTTGCAGCTCAGCTGCTTGAAGCCAACAACAGACAACAAAGAATAAAAAACCATTTTAAAATAGAGAAATTATGGAAAAAATCATCGGACTTATCGACGCTCCGTTTACTCCATTCCACGCAAACGGCGACGTCAATCTTGAACCAATCGAGGCTTATGCCAAGATGTTGCAGAAAAACGGATTGAAGGGTGTATTCATCAATGGTTCGTCTGGCGAGGGCTATATGCTCACCACCGAGGAGCGCATGCAGCTTGCAGAGCGTTGGGTAGAGGTAGCTCCAGAGGGCTTCAAGGTGATTGTGCATGTAGGCAGCTGCTGCCTGCGCGAGAGTGTTCGCCTTGCCGAGCACGCACAGAAAATTGGTGCTTGGGGCATCGGTTCGATGGCTCCTCCATTCCCGAAGATTGGACGCATCGAGGAACTCGTGGAATACTGCGAGGCTATTGCCGCTGCAGCTCCCAACCTTCCTTTCTACTATTATCACATCCCGGCATTCAATGGTGCTTTCCTGCCTATGCTCGACCTGCTCAAAGCTGTAGACGGACGCATTCCTAACTTTGCCGGCATTAAGTACACCTACGAGTCGCTCTACGAGTACAACCAGTGCCGACTCTATGCCAACGGCAAGTTCGACATGCTTCACGGTCAGGACGAGACCATCCTTCCAAGCCTTGCACAGGGCGGAGCACGCGGTGGCATCGGCGGTACAACCAACTACAACGGACGAGAGCTTACTGGCATCATCGAAGCTTGGAACAACGGCGACATCGAGACTGCACGTGAGAAGCAGAACTTCTCGCAGGAGGTTATCAACGTCATCTGCCACTTCCGTGGCAACATCGTAGGCGGCAAGCGCATCATGAAGCTCCTCGGCTTCGACCTTGGACCTAACCGTGTGCCGTTCCGCAACATGACCGACGAAGAAGAGGCCCAGATGAAGAAGGAGCTTGAGGAAATTGGTTTCTTCGAGCGTGCCAACAAATTCTAAAGAACAACAGAGTATGAACGTAAAAGAATATATCAAATCCTGGGCTGAGTCCTACAAGAAGGACCTCACCGAGAATATCATGCCGTTCTGGATGGAACACGGATGGGACCGCGAGAATGGCGGTGTCTACACATGTGTCGACCGCGACGGATCGCTCATGGACAGCACTAAGTCGGTTTGGTTCCAGGGACGTTTCGCCTTTATATGCGCCTATGCATATAATAATGTGGAGAAGAACCAGGAATGGCTAGACGCTGCCAAGTCGACTCTCGACTTCATCGAGAAGCATTGCTTCGACGAGCAGGGCCACATGTACTTCTCTGTCACAGCCGAGGGCAAGCCGTTGCGCAAGCGCCGCTACGTGTTCTCAGAGACATTTGCTTCGATAGCCATGTCGGAGTATGCTCTTGCCACTGGCGACGAACACTGGGCTAAGCGTGCATTGCAGGTGTTCGAGGACACTCAGCGTTTCCTCAACACCCCAGGCTTCTTGCCCGCCAAATTTGAGCCGGAAGTGCAGCTCCAGAGCCACAGCATCATCATGATTCTCATCAATGTTGGCTCGTGCATCCGCAAGGTGATCAACGACCCGAAGCTCACACAACAGATTGACGAATCTATAGCTAAACTCAAGAAATACTTCATCCACCCCGAGTTCAAGTGCTTACTTGAGACTGTTGGCATGAACGGTGAGTTTATAGACAACAACATGGGCCGCACCATCAACCCTGGCCACTGCATCGAGACCACATGGTTCATCATGGAGGAGGCTAAGCTCCGCGGTTGGGACAAACCTATGTTCGACATGGCTCTCCAGATATTCGACTGGTCGTGGGACTGGGGCTGGGACAAGCAGTATGGAGGCATCATCAACTTCCGCGACTGCAAGAACTTGCCTTCGCAGGACTATTCGCAGGACATGAAGTTCTGGTGGCCGCAATGCGAGACTATCATCAGCTCGCTCTATGCTTATCTCGGTACTGGCGACGAGAAGTATCTCTATCGCCACGAGCGCATCAGCGAGTGGACTTATGCCCACTTCCCCGATGCTGAGTACGGCGAGTGGTATGGCTATCTCCACCGCGACGGAACTGTGGCTCAGCCCGCCAAGGGCAACCTCTTCAAGGGTCCGTTCCACATTCCACGCATGATGATCAAGAGCTACATGCTCTGCCAGGAGATTCTGAAGAAATTAGAAGTAAAGTAAATAGTATTGTAAGTAGTATGTAGAGTGAAGGTGAAAATCCAATATGACAAAACATAATGGGTTGTTCATCCTTCACTCTTTTGCTTTTTATCAAGCCAAAGAGATTATGGAAAATTCCACACTTGCGAAAATTTTGAATCATTTATAAACAACGTTGATGAGAAATATTGTAATACCACTAACAGCCCTGTTCCTTAACGCGATGGCTGTTTCGGCACAAAGCGTGAGCAATGTATTCGGCTTCCCGTCCACCGAGCCTGGCTATTCGCTTGGCGTGTCGGCTTGCTACGCCGGACAGATAGGCGACTATCTTGTAATGGCTGGCGGCTGCAACTTCCCGACTCCGGGCAACAAGACGTATTACGCAGGCATCTACGCCGCACGTGTCGACGCCACCGTGCTCAACTGGCAACTTGTAGGCTTGCTTCCCGAACCCGCTGCCTATGGAGCTACAGTGACAAACGGAGACAGTCTGCTCTTCATCGGAGGCAACAACGCTGAGCATAGTCTTAAATCCGTCTACAGCATCCATCTGAATGTCACGGGCGACAAAGCAGAAGTGCACCGACTTGCCGACCTGCCCTGCACCATCGACAATATGGCGGCGGCGATGAGTGGCAACAACATCTATCTGTCGGGCGGCAACCAAGACGGCAAACCTTCGGCCAATGTATTGCACCATAACATGGTCAACGGCAATGGACAATGGAATATTGCCGCCACCGTACCTGGCAGTCCGCGTGTGCAGCCAGTGAGCGCTGCCACCGACGGCAATGTGTATGTGTGGGGAGGCTTTTACGTGAATGGCGAAAACAGCGAGGTGCACACCGATGGCTATTGCCTCAACACCAAGACAGGAGGATGGACTGCTCTCGCCGCTCCACGCTCTGTCAACGGCAAGCAGACCACCCTTTCGGGAGGAATAGCATGGACAGAGGGCAAGCGGGTGTTTGCCACAGGAGGTGTGAACAAGGACATCTTCCTCGACGCAATCAGCGGAAGATATGAGTTTGTGAAGAAAGAGGATTATCTGCTTCAGCCGATAGAATGGTATAAGTTCAGCGGAAATCTCTACACATTCGACGTGAAAGGAAACAAATGGCTGAAGACAAAGTTTGCCGATAAGGCTTTAGCGCGCGCTGGAGCCGTGGTTGTTCCTACAGAAATTGGAACATATTATATAGGTGGCGAGCTGAAACCGTCGGTCAGAACTCCACAGATTGTTATTGTGAAGGAATAAAGGTTTGGAATTTTGAGTTTTGAGTTTTGAATTTTGAATTGTCGGCAAAGCCGATTTTGAGTTTTTGAATTTTGAGTTTTGAATTATTAAATCACAATTCAAAACTCAAAATTCAAAATCGCCAACGGCGACAATTCTTGCTTAGGCAAGCGGCAGAGCCGATTACACAATTCAAAACTCAAAATTCAAAATCGCCAACGGCGACAATTCAAAATTCAAAACTCAAAATTCAAAACTCTAAATGTCTTTCTTTTCCGACATCATCTTCAGATGCTGCTTATAAGCTCTTGCCAAACCACCCTCACTCGTCTCCTTATACAACGAAGGAAGGTCGTGGCCAGTCTGCTTCATCACCTTCACCACACGGTCGAACGACACAGAGTGGGTGCCGTCGGAGAACGACGCATAAAGGTTGGCATCCAAGGCACGTGTGGCAGCAAAGGCGTTGCGCTCGATACAAGGTATCTGTACAAGTCCGCACACGGGGTCGCATGTCATTCCAAGGTGATGCTCAAGTCCCATCTCGGCAGCATACTCAATCTGCGACGGACTGCCGCCGAACAGCTGGCAGGCTGCAGCCGAAGCCATGGCGCAAGCCACACCCACCTCGCCTTGGCAACCTACGTCGGCACCCGAAATCGAGGCGTTCTTCTTAACCACATTACCAAAGATTCCGGCTGTGGCAATAGCGTGCAGAATGCGAGTATCGCTGAACTTATGTCCCTTTGCCAAATGATAGAGCACCGAAGGCAACACTCCGCACGAACCGCAAGTGGGGGCAGTTACGATGGTTCCGCCCGAAGCATTCTCCTCGCTCACCGACAGGGCGTAGGCATAAACCAAGGCACGCGACTGAAGCGACTGCTTATAACCACTCGCCTTGACATAATAGATAGGACCCTTGCGCGGCAACTTCAGCGGACCAGGCAAGGCTCCCTCATGGTCGATGCCACGCTCCACACTCTCCTGCATGGCGCGCCACACTTCCATAAGATAGTCCCAGATGTCCTCCTCCTCACACTCGTCGACATACTCCCAGTAGTTGCGGCCATGATTCTCGCACCACTCCTGTATCTCGTGAAGAGTGTTCTTCTGATAAACCTCGCGCTTGCGCAAGAGCCAGCGACCCTTCTCTCCCTCCGAGAGCGCGCCACCACCTACACTGTAGCATATCCATTCGTCTATCTTGTTGCCGTCGGCATCAAATGCCACGAATTTCATACCATTGGGATGATAAGGCAAGAACACTTGCGGTTGCCACTCAATGCGCAAGGGGGCGATAGGACGCAGCACCTCGTCGATGGCCACGTCTGTCATGTGTCCTCTGCCCGTTGCTGCAAGACTGCCATATAGAGTCACCTCAAAATTCTTTGCATTCTTGTTGTGCGAAGCAAAGATTTGTGCTGCCTTCTGCGGTCCCATTGTATGGCTGCTCGAAGGTCCTTTACCTATGCGGTATAGTTCTCTTAATGATTCCATTGTGTTGTTTTAGGTTTGTTTTCCGCAAAGTTACTCAAACTATTGCATATAAAGTAAAGCTTAAGAGCACGAAACTGTTAAATTATCGTTAAATACCACTATTACATATTGAAGATTTCGCTTTTCATCGTTAGTATCTATATAAAACAATAACAAGAAAGGAGACAACACATGAAAAAGTATCTACTAATGACAACGGCTTTGCTGTTGATGGCTGTCGCTTCGATATATGGAGCCAACAAAAAAGAAGAGGTGCGACCAATGCCGCAGTTCAACGTGGTTAACGTCATGGGCAACGTTGTGGTGATATTTGAGCAGAGCAACAAATACGAGGTGCATCTTACTGGCGACGAAGATGAGATAGCACAAATTCTGACAGATGTGAGCGGTGAGTCGCTCAACATCAGACGAAGGAGCATCCAGGTTGGCAATGTTTCCGTAGAGACCTCAAGCTCGGCAAAAGTCTACGTCTATGTGAGGTCGCCCGAGGTGAAAACTTTCAACTTAGCTGGCAGCGGCAACATCCTTGCCGAGAATCTGGATGCAAAGCAGGTGGTATTCAATTTAGCTGGCAGCGGAAGGATTATGTTGGGATTTATCAACGCCGAGAGCGCAAGATTCAACAACATCGGATCGAGCTACATTAGCGTGGAAAATGTCAAGGCCGACAATATTAGCATGTCGATGACTGGGTCGGGCTCGATAAACTGCATCATCAAAAAGGCAACCAATCTCACTTGTTCGCTTGTCGGCTCAGGCAAAATATGCTTGGAGGGCAATGTTGACAAATACAGCAAGTCAATGTTTGGGCCTGGCAAAATCTACGACCAGGAACTCTCTTACCGTTCAATGTCAATGAATGATACCTACAACAACGGCAACAGCCGAGAAAGTGTCGTTAGCAATGGCAACGACAAGAAATCCAAGTCCCAAAGCCCCAACGGCATCATCAACGCCAAGCCCTAACCTAAGGCTGACAATATCTACTAACAACAAATACCCGTAGACCGTGAATCAACAACAGTTTGAAAATATGTCGCCACAGCTGCGCAACATTGCCTTGGGCTATGCGCGCCGCTACCTGCAATGTGGCGACGACGCCAACGACGCGGCAAGCGATGCGATGCTCAAGCTATGGGCTGTACACGACTCTCTCCGCGACTCAGCCCACGCCTCTCGTCTTGCCGCTGTCGTTGCTCGCAATGTGGCTATCGACATGCTCCGACGGCAACGCCCCGTAAGCTTCGACGGCAACGCGGCGGATACGGCTTGGATTATGCGCCAAGAGTCTGACGGCACTCCCGAGAGCCATCTTGAATGGAAGGAGGACGAGCAATGGCTGCGACAACACATCGAAAGTCTGCCGCCACGCGAGATGCAGGTGATGAACATGCGACAGACCGAGCGGCGCACCAACGAGGAGATAGCCGCCATATTGGGCATCAGCAAAGAGTCGGTGGCTACCGTGCTGTCGTCGGCTCGCCGAAAACTATTCAATCAGTTAAAAGAAAGGAACAGAATATGAACGAACAACAACTCTTATCACTCCTACAACGCTACATGGACGGACTGACCACTGTCGACGAGGAGTCGGCCCTTGCCGTGTTCTTCGGCAGGGCTTCAGATACCGACCGCCCCGACGCCATCAGCGCCGAGGACTGGAAGGTGTATCAAGAGATGTTTGCCATGTTTGCTCCACAAGCACAAAGCCTAACGCAAAAGCATAAGGCTACTGAGCATGAGGTTATAGAGCATGAAGCTATTGAACTTGAGATTACTGAGCATCGCTCACGCTTTACCCTGCGCCAAGTGTCGGTTTGGATAGCGTCGGCAGCTGCCGTTGCACTCATAGTGTTCGCAGCCTCAACACAACTAAGACACGACTCTTCCTCATCACCCACCTTAGCTCAGCACTCCGTCAGCACACCGGCAGCCGACTCCCTGAGCGACAGTATATCCGCCGACCAACCGCAGCGCATTGTCGTAGACAGCGTAAGGCAGAAACTTCCTAAGCAGAAAACCCGCAAAGCACCACGACCCTACTGGCAGCCACGACCGCCCAAGGTGTATATGGCAGGAGCCGACAAGCCATCGACTGCACAGCTTGACAGCGCAAAGATAGAAGAGGCTGTACGCCAGGCCGACATTCTGCTGCAGACCATCAACGCCCAACAGTCGATGGAGATGGACAAGCTGCAACTACAAGCCCTGGAACTGATGGAGGACGAAGAATACGACAACGACATGGCACAATAAGCATCATCCAATAATCATCATTCATTAATCAGATAAAATCCATTAAACAATGAAACATATTATAATAATGGCACTAATGCTATTGCAGACAATAGCTGTCTCGGCACAACGGAACTTGGAGTCATCATTCAAGACTGTGCTGTCAAACAGAGCGGTGAATATTTTGTCAAACTCCGACTACAACGTCAACTGCCTGGACGGATCTGCAAGCTATTGCAAATTCACGGAGTTTTTGATTCCCTTGAAGAAGGAAAGCCTTCTCAAACATATCGAGAGCACCATATCCAACGAGCAGTCGGCTGCCTACAACGTATACATCAAGAAGCCTGGCAGCAGCAAGGTCAACCATAATGTTGGTTCACGATACGTCTATGGTGCCAACAACGAGTTTGATGTAGAGCTTGGCACCTACGAAACTCACAACTACTACGCTCTGTGCTACAAGGACGAGAACGATGCCTTTCGCCGCCATGCCTACATTTTTGTATGGTTTAAGACCAACGGCAACTACCATTGCTACTACTATCACATCTACGGCATCATTCCATCGAAAATGAATGAATACAAGGCGAAGTATGCCCCAAAGCCTACCCACAACAGCACGATTGTGCACACTCAGTCGTTCTCCGACGACGACACGGTGATTACCACCTCCTACGACGCCAACGGAAGAGTGATAAAAACCGAGTCGCGCCCTATGTCGGTAATGATGCAGAACGACACCGACTTCATGCTTGCCTTCGGCAATATGCGCGCCGTATTCCTCGACGCCATAAAGGATGCCGAAGCCAAAACACTACAGACTGGCATCGTGGTGAAACTCACACGCTTGTGCAAGGAACACAGCAAACTGCTCACGAGCAACGAGAAAACAACATGCATCAACAGTCTGCAGGAAATGAGCAAAACTATGCAGAAGACAAATCCTGACAGCTTTATGGATGGAATGCTCAGAGAAGCTATCAATGCGCTGAAGAAATAAGACATTTACAGTTCGAAATTTCCTATATATAATATTTCTGAAAGAACGTCTTGAAGCATGAAAAATGGAGCCGGGCTACTGCCATAACAAGAGGCAGGAAAAGGTCACAATAGAAGACCCTTTTTGGTCTTAATAGAAGACCAAGGCTCAAGAATTATTAAGACCAAGCTCGGTCTTAATAATTCTTCAAAAAAACGACAAGACAGGGGCTATTTTCCGAGTCTCTGCTTTATCGCCCATACAGAGCCTTGGCATAGATGGATTGGAGCGTTTTGGCGCAGAGCACCAACAAAGCAAGAATAAGACATTTGGACAACAAAACAACAAATAACAGAAATACCTATATACTGTAAAAAACCGTTGTTTATCAATCGTGATTGACAAACAACGGTTTTCTATTTATTGATATAAGAACTAAAGTCTTTTATCTGTAGATAATCTTTACCTTTATCCGTAGATAATGTTTCCATTCTCATCGCGATTCTCATCGATGAACGACTTGTTGTACTGAGTCATACCGCGGAGCGACATACCCATGTTGGAGAATCCGCCATCGTGGAAGAGAGTCTGCATTGTGACTTTCTTTGTAAGGTCGGAGAACATCACCACACAGTAGTCGGCACACTCATCGGCACTTGCATTGCCGAGCGGTGACATGCGGTCGCTGAAGTCGTAGAGACCATCGAAGCCCTTGATGCCGCTTCCGGCAGTGGTGAATGTAGGCGACTGCGAGATAGTGTTGATGCGCACCTTCTTCTCGCGGCCGTAGATGTAGCCGAAGCTGCGGGCGATAGACTCAAGCAGCGACTTGGCGTCTGCCATGTCGTTGTAGCCAAAGAATGTGCGGTGAGAAGCCACGTATGTAAGGGCAAGAACCGAAGCCTCCTCGTTGAGAGCGTCGAGCTTCTTGGCAACCTGCAGCATCTTGTGGAACGAGATGGCAGAGATGTCGAGAGTCTTGTCAAGGAATCCATAGTCGAGATCGTCGTAAGTGCGCTTCTTGCGCATGTTGACGCTCATGGCACAAGAGTGGAGCACGAAGTCGATCTTGCCGCCCAAAGCCTCCTGAGCCTTTACAAACAAGTTGTTCAAATCCTCTACCGATGTCGCATCAGCTGGGATGACAGTAGCGCCGGTCTTCTTGGCAAGCTCGTCGATTGTTCCCATGCGGCAAGCCACTGCTGTGTTGGTCAATACGATCTGAGCACCTTCCTCTACGGCACGTTCTGCTACTTTCCACGCAATCGATGCGTCGTTCAATGCGCCGAAGATGATACCGCGCTTTCCTTTCAATAAATTAAAAGACATAATTTTCTGTTGTTATGTTATAAAATCGGGTGCAAAGGTATAAAATTCTGCACATTTACCAAGGCTTGTGTGCAAAAATCTGCATTTTTGAGGCTAATTTTCCCTATTTTTCACCTGCCAGCGCGTCACAAGCGTTGCAAACACACCATATATAACGGTCTGAATCCACAGTCCCTTTATCTCGGGGATGATGTCGCCGAACACTCCTCCCATGGTGTTCATCTTGATGAAACCCTGTATGCCAAAGGTGGATGGGAAGAGCCATGAGACCCACTGCCACACCTCTGGAATGTTGCTCTTTGGCCACGACACGCCCGACATGAAAAGGAAGGGCACCGAAGTGAACACCACGAGCAGCATGACGTTCTCTCGCTGACGGATGAAGAACGAGAATGTGGTGGCGAAGAACACGCACGCCAAGAGATAGGGCACCACAAAGAGCAGGAAGTCGCTGAAATGGAGCATCTGCACAAAGTGGAACATGCGCGGCACTGCAAGCAGCACCCATGCGGCAATGAGCAGGAATAGGACGAAGAATCCCATTGTGCGGCCTATCATGATGCGAGCCAGTCCGAAGCGGCGCTCATACATCGGTGTGAGACGCGAGAAACGGCGCTTCTCGTAGGACGTGCCGTAGGCAATGCCTATGCCGAGCAGCATAACCTGCTGGATGATGAGCACAAGCACACCGGGCAGAATGAAGTTGCCATAGCCTCCGGTATTGTTGAATATGGGCACGTCGCTCACCTGCATAGGATGCGTGGTGAGCTGGTCTTCGCGCGTGGTAGGGTTGCCAGATAGGGCTATCTGTATGTGCGAGTTCATGTCGGCTGCCACAGCCGAACATGTCTGGAATATAGCCTTGTAGGTGAGCATGAGGCCCATGTTGCAGTAGACGCTGACGTGGGCCTGCTGCATTCGTCCGAGCTGCCGGTCGAAGTCTTCGGGCAAAAGGATTATGCCGTAAACCTCCTGCCGTGCCACGAGTCGGCTCGCCTCCTCAAGGTTGTTGCTCCATGCTGCCACACGCACGTCGGGCGAGGCATCGACATGGCGCACGAACTCACGGCTCGTCTGACTGTGAGAATTGTCGACCACAGCCACCGGCACCTCGCGCACCACCTCATTATTGTAAATCCATGAGTAGAGCAAGGGATAGGCAAGCGGTAGTAGGATGACAAAGAGCAAGGCTCCCTCGTCCTTGAACATGTCGCGCATCTCGTGCAGCCACACCTTGGCGGTGTCTTCCCAGAATGTTGTTATCTTGTTCATATATTCACTTCCTCTCTTTTTACTCCATGTAGACATATTCTCTGTAAGCCTTGCCTATGCGAAGCATCACGAACACCGGCGCGCAGGCAAAGAACGTGAGAGCTGCCACATTAAGGGCCACGTCGGTCCAGCCGTTGCCTCCGAACACCACTATCTCGTAGATGATGAAGAAGTGGCGCATGGGGAATAGCTGTGCCATCGACTGCAAGGCAGGATCCATGGCAAGCGTAGGGAAGGCCGTGCCCACCATCGAGAAGCTAAGCACGCCCCACAACGAGCACATGCTCATAGCCATTCGCATGGAGGGGAAGAGTCCGAACATGAACACTCCGAAGCCCTGCGCTGCCAACACCGCGAGCACGCCTAAAGCCAATATGCTGCCCCACCCGCCTGGATGAGGAAACTGGAGCACGCCAAATGTATAGTAGAGATAGCCGAGCATGATGACGAGCCAAATGATGGTCTGCGGCAGCATCTTGCCTGTGACAAAGATGAAGGGGTTGCCTCCACCACGCGCATACAGTTCCTTGGCTGTTGCCATCTTCAGCTCCGAACCCATCGAATAGGCTGTGATGAGGAAGATGAAGAGCAGCAGACACGTGGGCACAAGCATTGTGGAGAGATAGACGTTGTAGTTGAGCCACGGATTGCCCACGGGGTGGAGGTCGATGGCTATGGGCTGCAGGAAAGCCGTGATCTGCGCGTCGGTGTGTCCCTTGGCGGTCATCACCGACTTGCCCACACCTGCCGTGCCGAGCGTAGCCACAGTCTTGAGGTCCTTGAACACGAGCGAACCTGCCGTGAGCGAGGCGTAACTGTAGTAGTAGCTGACCGTGGGCTGGCGCGAAGCCAACAGCTGGGCTGTAGTCCCCTTGGGGAAATAAAGAAATCCGTAAATCTCATTGTGCTGCATGGCAAGACGGGCAGCGTCGAATGTGGGGTAATGCGCCACAACCTTCGACGACTGGAACGAGTCGAGCATACGTGTCATCTTGCGCGTGGTGGCAGAATTGTCGAGGTCGACCACTCCTACCGGCATGTCCTGCGGCTGTCCCTCGTGCATGAGCGAGGTGAAGAACAGGGTTACGAATATCGGGAAAACAATCATCGAGAAGAGATAGATGCGGTTTTCCTTCAGCCGCCTGCATTCGCGCAATGAGATAGAGGCTATACGTTGAATAATTTTTGCAAACATATAAAAAAGCAGAATTATTGTCTTAGCACGAGCGACATGCCCGGACGCAGACCCTCGATCTTGTCGATAGGGCGTGCCTTCACCTCAAAAGTCTTGAGGTCGTACTGTCCGTTCGACTTCGTAGCCTTCCATACGGCATACGAGCCTTGGTCCTTGATGTAGTAGACCTTCATGCGTATCTCGCGGTTGTAGGCTGGCACGAAAGCCTTGACGGTGCTGCCTATCTTCATGCCGTTGAGCTGGTCCTCGCGCACGTTGAATGTGCCCCAGAGGTCGCTCATTATCGATATCGACATGATTGGAGAGCCTGTGCCCACAAGTTCGCCCACCTTGGGGTAGACGTCGCTCACCTCGCCTGCCATCTGAGCTATCTGCATGGTCTCGTTGATGTAGGAGTTCACCTCGTCTACGGCACCCTTGGCTCTGTCCACCTGGGCTGCGGCAGCCTTCTTCTCCTCCATGCGCGCTCCGTTCACAGCCATGTCATACTGGCTCTGGGCTGCCTTCACCTGGGCCTCGAAGGCCTTGTAGTTGGCAAGCGCCTCGTCGCGCTTCTGTGCCGTCATCACTCCCTCGTCGAAGAGACGCTGCACGCGGTTGTACGATTTCTTGGCAATATCGAGTCCTGCCTTAGCCTGCTGCAACACGGCGAAGGCGGCTCTCACCTGCTCCTTGCGTGCTCCGTTGTTGGCCATCTCGTCCATAGCAGTGGCTGCGTTCTGTGCCGACTTAGCCTGCTCCATCTTGGCTCTCACCTCGGGAGCGTCGAGAATGGCGAGGGTGTCGCCAGCGTTCACATAGTCGCCCTCCTTCACACGCAGTTCAAGAATGCGTCCGGGCACCTTGCTCGACACACGGTACTCCGACACTTCCACCTGTCCCTGAATCACTTCCGGCTCTTGCTTCAACGACAGTGTGCCAATAAGGGCAACAGCAGCGACCACAGCCGTAGAGCAAACGGCGGTGATGATAATATTCTTATGTTGTGCTTTTTCTGACATAATATATATAATGTAGTGTTGTTACTGAAGGACACCGAGTGCCTTCTTGAGGTTTACTTGACTTAGCTTAACGTCCACTTCAGCGTCAATCTTCTGCGACTGTGCCTGCATCCATGCGGTTTGCGCAGCCATCACGTCGGTGGTCTGCAGCACTCCCTCCTTGAATCCGAGGTTGGCGCAGCGCAGATTCTCCTCCGCGTTCTCCACGTTCTTCGTGGCCATGGCAAGCCGGCGGTTGGCTTCCTTCACCTTAAACTGGCTCTGGCTCACCTGCAACTCTATCTTCTCGCGGATGTCGTCCCTCTCGAGCTCCACCATCGATGTGGCAATCTTACTGGCGCGCACCTTGTAGGTGCCCTCCATCCAGTTCCACAGCGGCACGCGCACCATCACTCCGACGTTCCACACGCCCGACAGCTTGCGCTCAAAACCATTATACACATTAGGATTGGTGGCAAGATAGCCTCCCATCATAAGCACCTGGGGCATGTAGGCGGCACGCACAAGCTTGGTGGCTTGGCGGCTGAGGTCTACCGAGTTCTGAAGCATCTTCAGCTCCGGGCGGTTCTCCATAGCCACCTCTCGGTCCACGGTCTCGTCGCTTGCCATTGCAGCAAGGTTTTCGGCGTCCTCGTCGGCAAGGGTTATTTCGCTGTCCACGTCGATGCCGCAGAGTTGGCAGAGCAGCATCTTCGAGAGTGCGAGTCCGTTGTCGGCCTGGGTGAGCTGCATCTCAGCCTCGTTCACACGCACGTCCACCTTTAGTCCGTCGGCACGTGTGGCAACTCCCTCCTTTATCATCTTCTTCACATCGTCGTCGAGCTTCTTCACCACTCCAAGGTAGCTCTCGGCAAGACGCTTCTTGTGCTTCACCGACACCACGGTCCAGTAGGCCTGGTCGATGGAGTGCAGAGTCTGCTGTGTAGAAGAGTTGATGTTGTTCTGCGCCATCTCCTCGCCTATCTGTGCCATCTTGTTGGCTGCGGTGATAGCTCCGCCCATGTATAATGGCTGCGTCACCGTCACCGAGACGGCGTACATCTGTCGGGTGTTGGTGTTGAGAGCATCAACAAACTTCTGACCCACGTGGTTCACAGCCTCGCCAATCTTCGAGCCCACCTGGCTGAACATTCCTCCGAGCGACGTAGCCTGGTCGGGGGTGAGTATGCCTTGCTGCGCAAGACTTCCGAGCGCGTTGGCAATGTCGTCGTGCATTGCCCCGGTCACGTTGGTGCCGGCGTTGGAGAGTCCAGCCTTCTGGCTCTTGCTGAGCAGCGAGATGGGGCGGCTCGTAAGTTCGTAACCACCTACCGCACTCACGTGCGGCAGATACTTAGTCTTTGTTGCCTTCGACGTGTATTGCGCCATGTCGAGCTGAAGCCTTGAGGCGCTGAGCGACTTGTTGTTGCGCAACGCCATAGCACGGCAACTGTCGAGTGACAGCACCTGCTGGGCTTGGGTCTGCATGGCACATGCTGCCAAGGCAAAAAATAAGAGTTTATGCTTCATTTCCTGGTTTTATTTAAACGTAAAGCTGCGCGAACCTATCATGTTGCCGTCGGCGAAGATGCTCACCTGATAAGTGCCCTCCATGAGCGACTGCGACACGTTCCAATAGGTTGTGATGGCTGTCTCCTGACCGTCGTACTCCACAGACTTCTTCATCGAAGCCTCAAGCGAGCGGTTCTGGTAGTTGAAGTTGCCTGCTCCGCCAAGCACAGTGCCCGAAGGAGTGGTTATGCGCACATAGAAAGTCTTCTGTCCGTTCTGGGCAGTAACGTTCTTGGCTATGGTGAAGTTCACCTGCACGGTCTTAGCCTTCGAAGTCTTGTCTGTCTTCTTGCCTCGCTTGTTCTTCAGCTGCATCGAGAGGCCTGTAGCGTCGAGCTGTGCGGCAATGGCCACCTTCTCGGTAAGCGAAGCGCGCTCGGTGTTGAGTCCCTCAATCTGTCGGGTTGCCTCGTTATACTGTCCGCGGATGCGTGAGTTCTCGGCTGTGAGGTTCTGGTTGAGTCGGTTGAGCGAGTCGATTTCTATCACATAGCTGCGCAGCACGGCACGCACAGTGGCAAGCTCCTTCTTGAGTCGTGCTATCTCGCGAGCGTCGCTCGACTTGGTGTCCTTCAGCTCCTTGAGCAGTCGCTCGGTCTTCTCCTGTTCGGCTGTGAGCTGCGCCACGAGCGAGTCGTTGGTGATTTGGGTCTTCATCTCGCTGTATTGGTTGGCAAACTGCTGGTATTCGCTCTCCATTTCCTTCTTGTCGAGGTCGGCGAGCTCCTGCATAGCCTTGTTTTCCTTCTTCTGGTTGTCGAGATTCACATAGAGATAAGCAATTGTGCCCACGAGGGCGATAGCGATAACACCCGCTACTATCCCAGTAAAGAGTTTCTTCTTTTCCATTGTTTTAATTATTGATATATCAAAAAAAATTAATTAATTAGTTTAAACTGGTTGCAAAGTTAACTTATTAATTTAAAAGCGCAAAACAACGTTTGCGCTAATTAAATATAGTTACCTAAAAATGAAGACAATTAGTGAGAAATCGACCAATGCCGAAAACACATCAAAGTCGTGAAACCACCAATGTCACTATTTGTTCAATATCTTGTTAATGGCATATTCCAGGCTGTCCTTGGGGTTGAGCTTTATCTTGCGGCGCAGGGAGTAGCGTGTTTTTGCCAGTTTGCTTCGTCTCATGCTCATGACGCTTTCTATCTGCTTCCTGTCCACCTGCAGAGCCACGAGCATGGCTATGAGTTCCTCGCGCCTTGTGACAGTGGGTGCTATGGAGCGTAGCTTGGGCAGGAAGTGCGGGTGGAGCCGCTCAAACGAGCTATAAAACTGCTTCTCACCATATCGCTTGTCGGCAAGTGATATGCGCGATTTCGACATTCCCGACGAGTAGCTTTGCACATTGTCGCCCGGAGCAAGCTGCATCTTGTAGGACAGAGCCTCCAATTGCTGGTCGCACGACTTGCGCCGCAGTATGGCAAGGCGTAGCAATGCCATCAGAGCCGTCGTCACGCTCACTATCACCACTGCCATTGCTATTATATATAAAAAGGTGAGATTACGATGGTTCTCCGCCTTCAACTCCTGCCAGTCGATGTCGCCGGTTGCATCATGCAGATTTAAGTCGACAATGCTCTCGGCATGTTGTTTAAGCATGTCGCTGGTGGTGACTACGGAAAGATTCTTCTTGTTCATCTCACGCGCAATCCATAGCATCTTGGGGCGGTTGTCGGTTGTCACGTAATAGTCGAGCACATACTCATACATCGTGTTGCGAAGCACAGGCGAGGTGTTGATGCTTATGCTACTTATCATGCTGTCCATGGCAGCCTCGCCCCGGGCTATCTCGCCATGCTGCAGGTGCTCTTGGGCAAGTATGAAAAAGGCCTTCGTCCTAAGTCCCGATGTGCCCTTGTTCGCCACATTGTAGAGCATGTCCATTCCCGTCTTGTGCGTGGAGGCGTTCTTGGCAAGCAGATCGCCACGTACAAGGTCTATGCTGGAGCGTCCGCTGTTGTAGGACAAACCCTTGGCATATTTGTCTGCCTCGCCAAGATACACCATTGCCGAGTCGGCATAGCCAAACCTTTGCATCACGAGGGCCTTCTGCGCAAGGATGTTGGAGCTTACCATGGGGTTCTTCCATCGCACGTTGGCACTCAACTCCACGGCTTTCGATGCGAAATCGTTGGCATAGCCGAAGAGTCGCCAGTTAATCAGAATCTCAGCCATAAGGCTGAGCGTATTGGCCATGGCCAGCGAGTCGTCGCACATGGAGGCGTTGCGATAGCTCTGCTTGAACATGCTGATGGAGTTGTTGATGTCGCCGACACGCGTGTAGGCCATAGCAAGAATGGCAGTAATCCACGACTCTCCCGACTTGTCGTCGCACTGAGCAATCTCCGCCAAAGCCTTCTCGCCGTAGCGGAGGACGTCGTCCTTGCGCTCGGGCAGGCAGAAGTAGACGGCTGTGGCAAAGGCATAGTCGCGGAACAGGCGGTCGTGGGTGGGCAGCTGCGGAGCCATGCTCAAGGCATGGTCCATCTCGCGCGCCGCTGCTTCAATATTTTCGGTGCGCGACATGGCATAGGCAAGCACCACGCTTATGTCGCGCTTGCACATATTGCCCACAATCAAGCTGTCCGACTCCTTCTGCCTGCTCAGATATTCCACACAGCGGTCAGGCTCGCCCATGCTCTGCATGGTGTTCATCGTCTGCGTTATAGTCTTGCTCACGATGGGCATGAGGCTGTCCATGCACACTTTGCCCGCAGGGCGGTGGTGCAGAAGCTGGTCGTAGAGCTTAAGTGCCTTGTCGTAGTCGCCAGCCTTCTGTGCCTTGGCAGCCTGGGCGTACATCTGCTTGATGCGGTAGAGCTCGCCTTGGTCGTATGACCGATTGTTGCCGCAAGCGCACAAAACGACACTTGCGGCAACAATCAGGAAGATGTGTATGTATTTTCGGATGAAGCTGGTTAACTCCATAAAAAAATCAAATAAGTTCGAAACTAAATGCTTATTCTCCTATTCTTATCACGTATTCGCTCATGAACGAGGCTCCCGGCTGCAGGTGGTTCATGAGATACTTGTCGCGGAACTGTCCGCTGTACTCATATCTGTCGTGCACTCCATACCACGGTTCGAGACAGATGAAGGGGGCGTTCTTGCCGTAGGGTGTCCATATTCCCACACACGGGGCGTTGAAATCGACGGTCACTACGGGGCGGGCATCCTTCGGGTCGAGAATCTCGATGGAGTGAATCTGACACTGGTCGACGATGATGGCGTCGTCCTTGAATGTCTCCTCGGTGAAGGGCATCAGTCCTCCCTCGAGCGTGGGCAGAGGATAGCGGTCGGTGGTGATGCAGCCTTCGTGGTTGCCGTAGATGCGGTCGATAGAATTGGGGTTGTCGAAGCGCAGCACGCCCTTCACAGGGTCGCCCTCGGCAACGCCGGGCAGATTGAAGGCGGGATGTGCTCCTATCTGGAAGTGAATCTCACGCTTGTCGGTGTTGTGAACATGCCAGATGACGTGCACCTCGTTGCCCACGAGCTTGTAGGTGACGGTAAGCATGAAGTGGTAGGGATACTGGCGCAGCGTGTTCTCGTTGTCGTGCAGCAGGTATGTTACGCTCTGCTCCGTGAGCTTGAGGAGCTGGAAGTTCATGTCGCGCGCAAAACCGTGGCGGCCAAGGCTGTAGGTGTCGCCTTCGGTGCGGTAGGTGCCCTTCCACAATCCGCATACTATTGGGAAGAGAATTGGCGAACGGCGGCCCCAATACTTGTCGTCGCCCTGCCACAGATATTCCTTGCCATCGCCATCCTTGATGCTCTGAAGTTCGGCTCCGAAGCTCGAAACCTCAATAGAGAGTCGGTCGTTGTGAAGTGTCTCCATAATCCAATGTTTTTTAGAGTGGAAAAATGTTTCTATTTAGTTTTCTCGTTGAATTTCTCCATCAGCCATTTCTTCTGCTCCTCGATGGTGAGGTGGCTGTTGTCGAGCACTAAGGCGTCGTCGGCCTGGCGCAGGGGCGATGTGGCGCGGTGGCTGTCTATGTAGTCGCGCTCCTCCACATTCTTGAGAATGTCGTCGAAGTCGGCAGGCATTCCCTTTGCCTGCAACTCCTTGTAGCGGCGCTGGGCGCGAATCTCGGCAGAGGCTGTGACAAATATCTTAAGCTCTGCCTCCGGGAACACCACTGTGCCAATGTCGCGACCGTCCATCACAATGCCCTTCTCCTTGCCCATAGCCTGCTGCTGCTCCACGAGCTTGGCGCGCACAAAAGGCAGGGCAGCTATCGGACTGACATGCTGCGACACCTCAAGCGAGCGTATCTCCTGCTCCACCACCTCGCCGTTGAGGCAAGCCATGGGGCGCGATGTCTCGGGGTCGAGCTTGAACGAGATTTTCACCTCGGGCAGAAGCTGCTCCAGACGCTCGGTGTTGATGTTGCCCTCGGCGTCAAACAGATTATTGCGCATGGCAAACAGAGTCACGGCACGGTACATTGCGCCTGTGTCGACATATATATAGCCCACTTCACGGGCGAGATCCTTTGCCATAGTGCTCTTGCCGCACGACGAATGACCGTCGATAGCCACGATTATCTTCTTCATTTTTCTGAATTTAAAAATGTTATAATTGATTTTTTATGTAATGGTTTGTTGTCGATTGGGATTGATTGGGATTGCATCAGAGATTGAAAGCCGCGTTGATGACGATTGACGAGCTCGACACATGATACTTGCCGTAGGCGAGGTTCACCTTGAAGCGGTCGAGATTGACGCCTGCGCCAAACGACAGTCCCGCGCCATGAGCACTCTTGCCGTCGCTGTTCTCGATGCGCATCTCGTCGGCGCGGCGGAAGTTGTAGCCGGCTCCTATCCACAGAGCGTCAGACAGCGACATGTCGACGCCCATGACAAGATGGTTGATGAAGCGGTAGCCCCAGTGGTTGAGGTCGACAAGCGTGGCAGACACTCTGAACGGCGTGTGCTCGAACCTGCGGCTTGCTCCTATCTGAACGTCGATGGGAATAGGCTCGAAGTCATCGTTGTAGGCCTTAATCTGTCCGCCCAGGTTCTTGGCTACGAACGAGAGCGAGATGTCGCGGTCGGGGTCGTAGTAGTTCACACCCAGGTCGAAGCCCACGCCCATGCTGCTGTAGCTGCCTATGTGCGAGCTTATGAGCTTGGCAGTTATTCCGCCCGCTATGCGGTTGCTTAGCATGTAGGCGAAGTATCCTGCCACGGCAATGTCCTTGGCCGAGAAGTCGCCCGTCTGCTGTCCGTCGGCATCCATCTCGCGCATGGAGCCGTAATTCATGAATTGTCCGCTCACCGCCCACGAAGCCTTGTCGTTGATGTTGCGGTTGAACGACGCACTTGCCGTGGTGGAACCTTCCATATAGGTCATGAAGTTAAGGCCTACGGTCTTGTCGCCCACCGACGAGAGCAGGGCTGGATTGTGAAACATCAGCGAGGCGTCGTCCTCGATAAGGCTTATGTTGTCGCCACCCAGCGCGGCTGCATGTGCGCTTACTGGCAGGCGCAGGAAGTTGTATGTTGTCTGGCTTTCCTGTGCCTGCAAGCAGGCTGTGCCTAACAATGTGAGCAGTAATGTGGTGATAAATGTCTTCATCCGTTTTTTCTTATGAATGCAAAGTTAATAAAATAACGCCAAATAGCGCAATTTATTATTGCGGAATCAAAGAATGAGCGTTGAATGATGAATGTTAAGTGTTGGCCAACTCCTCATTCTGCTTTTCAGCCAATTCCTCATTCGGCTTTTCAGCCAATTCCCCATTCGGCTTTTCAGCCAACTCCTCATTCTGCATCTCGGCAGGTTCACGCGTTTTTTTCGACGCGGAAGGTCGCTTTTTTATAACCTCGCGCTTGTAGTGCGCCACTTCAGCGTTCACATAGTCGATAAACGAGGCGTAGTCGGTGTCGCCGAAAACGAGGGCGAGTGCGTTCACCATTTTCACCAAGGCACGGTAAGCCCGGTCGGTGGCCTCACGCGACTGCTTCATGGCGCCAACAGTCACACCCATCCTCTCATTGGTGCGCTGAAGGGTGAGCTTGCGCAAACGCTCGTTTGCCTCCTTCATTTTAGTGACAAAAAGCGTCAATGACAAGCTCTCGACAAGCGGGGCGTATTTTGTCTCAAGGTCGGCGATGAAGTTCATCAGCATACCCGTCTGCTTGTCAAGCTGGTCGGCAATGCTGATTCTGTAGTCCTTGATATGCTGCGCGAGGATATTGGCTGTCTTCGAGACTTCGGCAACGTTGATGGCGCAGAATCCATCCACAGCCTTCTTGTAGCCTATGTACAACGCGTCACGTTCCTTGTCTGCCTTAGCAATTTCATCTGTCAGCAGACTTTTGCTTGATGTATTCAACGCCAGGTCCTCGGCTGCCACGGCATCCTTTAATGCCGACAACAGCCCTGCCGCCTTGTTTCTTACAACAGCATCGGCCTCAGCACGTGCCAGAATGTTGCTTACGAACATGAAGTGCGCGCCATTATTTATGCGCGGCAAGTTTATGACATTAATCTCCTTCATGATATTTGTGGTTTTAGTGTGACATGAAGTTATGAGCATAGTCGGTATTACCGATTGCTGTCGTAAAGATACAAAAAAATAGTGAAACATGCATTGTAATGTTGCTGAAATTTAGCGTATTTTTCTGAAAAACAATGTCGTGTTCACGGTTTCTGATTGGTTTTTCTGAAAAACAATGTCGTGTTCACGGTTTCTGATTAGTTTTTCTGAAAAACGATATCGTGTTCACGGTTTCTGATTAGTTTTTCTGAAAAACAATGTCGTGTTCACGGTTTCTGATTAGTTTTTCTGAAAAACAATGTCATGTTCACGGTTTATTGTTAGTTTTTCTGAAAAACAATGTCGTGTTCACGGTTTCTGATTACCTAAAAAAAAAGGTAAGTAACAGTTCAGAATTATCTTTATATATATAAAGAGGAGGAGGGTGTGTCAAAACTCATACAATGCGGGCTGAAAGCCCAATTATCTCCACAGCCCAGGGCAACGCCCTGGGTAAACGGATACAAACCGAACAACGCGCCCTGTAAGGGCAACTGTAAAAAAACAATGGAACGTTAGAGCTGCCCTTACAGGGCGCGTTGTCCGTAAATGCCTTATACCCAGGGCGGTGCCCTGGGCTGTGGAGAGTTGCCCCTTCGGGGCGCGCTGTCTACTGATAAACGTCTGTATTAATCACTCCAAATATCGGATGAGCCTTTTTTTTACTCCAATTTCCAGATGCGGCTTTTAATACTCGTCCACCTTCTGCGCCTTGCGGTAGGCATCGAGTTCCTTCTGCAACTGCTTGGTTATCTTCTCGTAGCCCGGCTTGCCGTAGAGGTTGTTAAGCTCGTTCGGGTCGTTCTGCAGGTCGTAAAGCTCGTTGTAGCTTACGGTCTCGTCCTTAGGTTCGAAATAGCCGATGCTGATGAGCGACTTGAGGGTGGCGTTCTCGGCTGTGCCCTCGATGCCCTGGTACTTGTTCTCGGGCACCGCGTCGAGACCTCCCTTGCCATAGAAGTGGATGAGCTTGTAGCGGTCGGTGCGCACACCGTCGTGCTTGCGCACCATGTGGTAGGTGGGATAGTCGTAGTAGTGGTAGTAGATGCTTGTGCGCCACTGCTTCTGCGCGTCGCCGTTGTCGAAGACGGGGAGGAGCGAGCGGCCCACCATCTCCTGCGGCTTCTTCACTCCGGCAAGCTCAAGGAATGTTGGGGCGTAGTCGATGTTCTGCACCAGCTTGTGGCACACGCTTCCTGGCTTGGTGTGGCCCGGATAGCTGATGATGAGCGGCGTGCGGAGCGACTCCTCGTACATGAATCGCTTGTCGAACCATCCGTGCTCGCCCATGTAGAATCCCTGGTCGGAGGTGTAGACGATGATGGTGTTGTCGGTGAGTCCGTTGGCGTCGAGATAGTCGATGACGCGGCCCACGCTCTCGTCGACGCTGGCTATTACCGACATGTAGTCGCGTATGTAGGCCTGGTACTTCCAGTTGTCGAGGTCCTTGCCCTTGAGGTTGGCCTCAAGCAGCTTGCGGTTGCGCGGGAAGTAGTAGCGTCCCCATGCCGAGCGCTGCTCGGGAGTCATGCGGTTGATTTCGCCCATGAGGGCGTTGTAGGAGTCCTTGCTGTCCTCGTTGTTGAGGTCGAGCATCTCGGGCACCTTGAAGTCCTGCTCCCAGCGCATGTGCTTGGTGACGCTCATCTTCTGGGTGCGCACGGCAGAGCCGCGTGTGGCGTAGTCGTCGTAGAAGGTCTCGGGCATAGGGAACTCCACGTTGTCGTACTTGCCGAGGTTCTTGATATTGGCCTGCCAGTTGCGGTGGGGTGCCTTGTGGTGGAGCATAAGGCAGAACGGCTTCGACTTGTCGCGATGGTCCATGAACTCGATGGCGTGGTCGGTGGAGAGGTCGGTGCTGTAGCCCTGCTCCACGATGTATTGTCCGCCGGGAGTGTCGGTGCCGCGATACTGCGGGTTCCAGTACTGTCCCTGGTCGTTGTAGATGTGGTAGTAGTCGAAGCCCTTGGGGTCGCAACCCATGTGCCACTTGCCGATGATGGCAGTCTGGTAGCCAGCCTGCTGCAGCAGCTCGGTGAAGAAGGTGCGCGATGTGTCGATGCCCTCGCCGAGCTGTCGCTGTCCGTTCTGGTGGCTGTAGAGTCCGGTCATAAGACATGCGCGCGACGGTGTGGAAAGCGAGTTTTCCACGAAAGCCTTGTCGAAACGCATTCCGCGCTGTGCGATGCGGTCGATGTTGGGTGTCGGGGCAAGCTTGCCTATGGCGTGGCCGTAGGCCGAGATGCACTGGAAGGCATGGTCGTCGCACATGATGTAAACAATGTTTGGACGCTGTGCTGCGGCTTTCTGCTGGGCCTGCATCGAGGACGCGAGGCACGAGAGGGCCGCAAGGGAAATAATCGATTTGTTCATCAGAATAGATAAATTAGTTATGTTGTATGTATGTAGAAACTTTTGAGGTTTCGGGCACTTTCAAAAGAAAGTCTACAAAAGTACAAAAAAGTTTTGAATTTTGAGTTTTGAATTTTGAGTTTTGAATTGTCGCCGTTGGCGATTTTGAATTGTTCAATTTTGAATTGTGATTTAATAATTCAAAACTCAAAATTGAAAAACTCAAAATCGGCTTTGCCGACAATTCAAAACTCAAAACTCAAAACTCAAAATTCAAAATCGGCTTTGCCGACAATTCAAAACTCAAAACTCAAAACTCAAAATTACCCCTTAAGCTTTCCCTTGCTACGCAGATACGTGCGTTGTCCGTAGGTGGCAATCACCACGAAGCAGATGAAGGGGAGGATGAACGACACGTTGACTGCCGGCATTCCGAACAGCTCGCCCTTGTCGATAATCGAAGCCTGCATCGGTGGCAGAACGCTGCCGCCAAGGATGGCCATGATAAGGCCTGCGGCTCCAAACTTAGCGTCGTCGCCGAGACCTCTCAAGGCGATGCCGTAGATGGTGGGGAACATCAGCGACATACATGCGCTCACGCCTACAAGGCAGTAGAGTCCGTAGATGTTCTGGAAGAAGATTACTCCGCAGGTGAGCGCGCCTCCGGCCACGGCGAGAATCATCAGCAGCTGACCCGTGTTGAGGTAGCGCAGGAGGAAGGTGCAGATGAAACGCGAGCAGCAGAATATCACCATCGCAATGATGTTGTACTGCTGCGACATAACCTCGGCTTCCTGCTCTGCCATGCCCTCGGCCATGAGCACGCGGGTGCCATACTGGATGATGAATGTCCAGCACATGATCTGAACGCCCACATAGAAGAACTGGGCGATGACGCCCTCGCGGTAGTGGGGCAAGGTGAAGATGCGGCGCAAGGTGGGGAGGAAGTTGATGTCGTGGTTGGCGTCGCCGTTCTTGGGCATCTTCATGAAGAGCACGATGAGGAACATGGCGAGAATCACAAGGCCGATGATGAGATACGGACCGATGAGCACCGTGAGGTCGTACTCCTTCACAGCCTCAAACTCGTCGGGCGTGAGGTTGGCGCGTGACGCCGTGTCGAGCGGATTGAGCTTGGCCTGAATGAAGTTCATCGCCACATACATGCCGAGCAGCGAACCCATAGGGTTGAACGACTGGGCGAGGTTGAGGCGGCGTGTGGCTGTCTCCTCGGTTCCCATCGAGAGGATGTAGGGGTTGCTCGAGGTCTCAAGGAATGAGAGTCCGCACGTGAGGAGGAAGTAGGCGGCGAGGAAGGGATAGTACTCGCCCGTCATCTTGGCCGGATAGAACATGAAGGCACCGAGGGCGTAGAGTCCGAGACCTACGAGCACGCCCGCCTTGTAGCTGTACTTGCGGATGAACATCGCGGCGGGGAATGCCATGGCGAAATAGCCGCCATAGAACGCCACCTGCACCATAGCTCCGTCGGTGGCCGACATGCGGAATATCTTGGAGAAGGCTTTAACCATCGGGTTGGTGATGTCGTTGGCAAAACCCCACAGGGCAAAGCACGATGTGATGAGGATGAACGGCACGAGATAGCTCACTCCATCCTTGTAGAGTATAGATTGTTTGTTTTCTTTCATTGGGTAAATTGAATTATTTTTTTGTTTAGGCTTTTACGATTCTTCTCATTTCGGCGATGTCGCTCACTTCGCCCTTGGCGAGAGCCTGCGTGAGGATGTTGCCAATGCCGGTGGCCTCTACGGGTCCTGCCTCTACGGGCACTCCGAGAGCCTCCTCGGTGAGACGGTTGAGCAGCTTGTTCTGCGAGCCGCCGCCTATGATGTGAAGTTTCTTTATCGGCGATGGAAGCATCGCGTTGAGCGCGCTTGTTGCCTCGGCATACTTGGCAGCGAGCGACTGGAGGACGATGCGTGTGGTTTCTGCCTTGCTGGTGGGGGCAGTGAGGTTGTGGGCGTTGCAGTAGTCGATGATGGCCTGCTGCATCGACGGGGGATTCTGGAAGGCAGCGTCGTCGACAGGAATCACGGTGTCGATGACTGCCTTCTCGGCGGCAGGGAGCAGGATGTCGTACTGCTGCTCGTCGCCCTCTTCCTTCCATTCTGCCATCAGACGCTGGATGAACCACAGTCCGGTGATGTTCTGCAGGAAGGTTATCTTTCCGCCAATGCCGCCCTCGTTGGTAAATTCTGCGCGGCGTGCCTCCTCGGTGAGGATAGGCTCGTTGATTTCAACGCCAAGCAGCGACCATGTGCCGGAACTGATGAAGGCTACGGGCTGCTCGTCGTCGGTGGCAGGCACGGCCGCCACGGCGCTTGCCGTGTCGTGGGAGCCAACGGCTATCACGTCAACCTCGCCAAGACCGGTTTCCTCGGCAATGTCCTTGCGGAGTCGTCCGCGCACGGTGCCAGGCATTACTATCGGGCAGAACAGATGGCGCGGCAGGCCAAGGCTGTCGATGAGCTCCCAGTCCCAGTCGCGCTTGTGGGCGTCGAGCATCTCGGAGGTGGAGGCAATGGTGTATTCGGTGTTGGCCTCGCCAGTGAGGAAATAGCTGAAGAGGTCGGGGGTGAACAACAGTTTGTCGGCAATCTGCAACTGCGGACTGTCGGCGAGTTTCAAACTGAGGAGCTGGAAGAGAGTGTTGATTTCCATCACCTGGGTGCCGTTGACTGCATAATGGGCAGTGCGGTCGACATCAGCAAAGAAACGTTCGGCCATGCCATTGGTGCGCGCGTCGCGGTAGCACACGGGATTGCCTACGAGATTGCCGTCGCGGTCGATGAATCCGAAGTCTACGCCCCATGTGTCGATGGCTATGCCCGACACCTTGAGTCCGAGCTGAGCGGCCTTCTTGAGTCCTGTCTTCATGTCCTCGAAGAGGGCGGGGAAATCCCAATATACATGATTGCCAAGACGCACCTGGCGGTTTTGGAATCGGTGAACGAGTTGCATGGTGAGCTTTTTCTCACCCTTTTCATCGGTTATGGTTCCAGCGATGACGCGACCGGAGCCGCCGCCGAAGTCAATTGCTAAATAGGTCATTGCAAGTAGTGTTTAAAATAAATTGAAAGCCCCACTCCCAGGGGGTGGGGCTTTTAGGTATATTACTTCTGTTTCTTTCCAAGCACGTAAGCCTCGAGGTCGTCAATCTCCTCAGGAGTGAGGGTGTTGTACTTGCCTCCGCTGAGCACGATGATGCGGCAAGCCATCTCGAAGAACATGGCACGCTCGAACACCTCGTCGAATGTCTTGCCACACACCACCTGGCCATGCTTGAGCATGAGGGCTGAGTTGTGGTCCTTCAAGGCTGCCTTGACAGCCTCGGCAAGCTCGGGTGAGCCCGGACGATAGTAAGGAATCACTGGAAGCTCCTTGCCCACGTGGCAGGGAATCTCGGCTGTGACGTTGAAGTCCTTCGGGGTCTCGCTCATGCAAGAAACCACGGTGGCATACTTCGACTGGAAGTGGAGCACTACGTCGCAGTCGGGACGCTCGCGCAACACGCCAAGGTGGAAGCCGCTCTCCATTGAAGGCTTAACGCCATTGAGCACCTCGCCGTCGGCAACACGGCAGATAGACACCTTCTCCTTGGGGAGTGTGGGCACCCATGAGCCTGTACCCGACACCAAGGCCTCGTCGCCGATGCGCCATGAGAGGTTGCCGCTTGAGCACAATGTTAAACCAGCGTCACCAACGCGGTGAGCCTGACGGAGAAATTCCTGTATCTGATAATCCTGTATCATTTCGTTTTCTTTGTTTTATTGTTTTGGGTTTAATAGAGTCGGGGTGTATTTAGAATGCCTTCTTGTAGAGTTCGAGAATGTCCTGCTCGGTGATGTCGCGCGGGTTGCCCGGTGTGCAAACGTCGGCAAAGGCAGCCTTGGCAAGGCGCGGAAGGTCTTCTTCCTTGATGCCAAGCTCGGCAAGGTGCTGAGGAATGCCCACACGGATGCTGAGCTGGCGAACAGCCTCAACAGCAGCCTCGGCAGCCTCCTCGCGTGTCATTCCATCCTTGTAGGCGTTCATTGCCTTGGCGATGATGACATACTTGTCGATGGCGGCAGGAGCGTTGAACTCCATCACGATAGGCAACAGCAACGCGTTGGCCACACCGTGAGGAATGTCGAAGATAGCACCGAGAGGATGAGCCATGCCGTGAACGGCACCAAGACCTACGTTGGAGAATGCCATACCTGCAACGTACTGGGCTACGGCCATTCCGTCGCGTGCCTCTGGGTTGGAAGGCTCGTTGACTGCTGTCTCCAAGTGGCGTGCAATCATCTCGATAGCCTTGATCTCGAACATATCGCTCATTTCCCATGCGCCCTTGGTGATAAGACCCTCGATGGCGTGGGTGAGAGCGTCGAGACCTGTGGCTGCGGTGAGCGAGCGAGGCAAGGTGTACATCAATTCAGCGTCGACAATGGCGATGGCGGGAATGTCGTTAGGATCGACACACACCATCTTCTTGGCGTTCTCCTCGTCGGTGATAACATAGTTGATGGTCACCTCGGCAGCTGTGCCGGCTGTGGTGGGCAGGGCGATGATAGGCACCGACTTGTGTTTTGTGTCGGCTACGCCTTCAAGCGAAACTACGTCGGCAAACTCAGGGTTGTTGGTGATGATGCCGATAGCCTTGGATGTGTCGATGCTCGAACCGCCACCAATGGCGAGAAGGAAGTCGGCACCCGACTTTGCGAAAGCCTCAAGACCGAGCTTCACGTTCTTTACTGTAGGGTTCTGCTTGATTTCGCTGAACACCTCGTAAGGAATGTTGGCCTCGTCGAGCACGTCGAGCACCTTCTGTGCAACGCCAAACTTGATGAGGTCTTTGTCGGTGCAAACGAGTGCCTTGTGCAAACCGAGACGACGAACTTCGCCCGGCAATTCCTTGCGTGCGCCAGGACCAAAATATGATACTTCGTTGAGGATGAATCTTCTTGTCATAATTAGGTATGTGGTAATGTGATTTTGTTTAAGCCAAAAACTTTCCCCTCCTCCATCTTTAATTGGAAATGAGGAGGAGAGGAAGGCTTTTATTTGTGTTTATATATAAACTTTTATTTGTGTTTATTTATAAATAGGACCGTAGTTCTTGCAAGCGCGGAAGTCGGCTCCCTCCTTGTCCATGCCAAATGCGTTCCATGCTGCGGGACGGAAAATCTTGTCGTCCTCTACGTTGTGCATGCAAACAGGGATGCGGAGGATAGAGCACATTGTGATGAGGTCGGCACCGATGTGGCCGTAAGAGATGGCACCGTGGTTGGCACCCCAGTTGTTCATCACTGAATATACGTCCTTGAATGGAGCCTTGTCGCACAAGCGTGGCACGAACCATGTTGTAGGCCATGTCGGGTCGGTGCGCTTGTCGAGAATGTTGTGGATTTCAGGATCAATCTCCACTGTCCATCCCTCAGCGAGCTGGAGCACCGGACCGAGACCCTTGACGAAGTTCAAGCGAACCATTGTGACAGGCATTCCGCCCTTAGAAAGGAAGTTTGAAGAGAAACCGCCGCCACGGAAGTAGTCGCGGTTGGCAGGATACCATGTTGTGGCCTTGAGGCAAGCGTCAACGTCCTCCTCGGTCATATCCCAGAAGTGCTTCATCTCGGGCTCGCCTGCTGCGTTGGTGGCAGCGCCTGTGCCGTCGAGAGTTGTTGCGCCAGAGTTGATGAGGTGGATGATACCGCCAGCTGCACGGCCTGTGAGCTCCTTGCCGGTGACGCGCTTAACAGCCTCTGGGCTCCAGTATGTGCGCACGTCAGAGAATATCTGGGCACGGCCTGTGAGCAAATGGTTGAAGAGCATAGCCATACCGTTGCCTGCGTCGTTCTCGGTAGCAACGATGATAGCCTCGCGGAGTCCGTTCCAGTCGAATGATGTATTGAGCAATGCCTCTGGATAGTCGCCGTTAGGATAGAAGTCGGTCCACTGACGCTGACCCTGGAAACCACCTGCGATAGCGTTGTGGCCAAGAGCCTCCTCCTTGTAGCCGAGCTCCTTGAGGCGTGGGTTGCCGTGCATGAGGTCGCGCATGATGATCATCATCTTAACGATGAACTCCCAGTCGCTGTCCTTCTGCTCGCGTGTCTTTGCCTTCTCAGGACGGTTGGCGATGTCCTCGCCCTCGTTGGTCATACAGTGCTCGCGGGTCCAAGCCATAGCCTTCTCAAACTCAACCGGGTCGTAGATGCCCTCGTCCATGCGACGGATAATCTCGGTGAGGTCGACGCTCTCGTTGCGCATGCCAAGATACTCCTGGAAGAAATCAGGATTAACAATAGAACCTGCAATACCCATGCAGACACTACCCATCGACAAGTATGACTTGCCGCGCATTGTGGCAACAGCCTGGGCAGCACGTGCGAAGCGCAAGATCTTCTCGGCTACATCCTCAGGAATGGTGTCGTCGGCAAGGTCCTGAACGTCGTGGCCATAGATGCCAAATGCAGGCAGACCCTTCTGAGCGTGAGCTGCAAGAACGGCTGCAAGATATACTGCACCCGGACGCTCTGTGCCGTTGAAGCCCCAAACTGCCTTAGGATAGTAGGGGTTCATGTCCATTGTCTCTGAGCCATAGCACCAGCAAGATGTAACGGTGATGGTAGAGCCTACGCCCTCGCGCTCGAACTTCTCGGCGCAAGCTGCACTCTCGGCAACACGGCCAATTGTGGTATCTGCGATAACGCACTCAACTGGCGAGCCGTCGCCATTGCGCAAATTGTCAGAAATGAGCTTTGCAACAGACTTTGCAAGATTCATTGTCTTCTCTTCGAGGCTTTCACGCACACCTCCCTGTCGTCCGTCAATAGTAGGACGGATTCCAATCTTTGGGTAATTACTCATAATTTTTTTAGGTTTTTATAAAGTATTGTAAATATACATTATTATATTCTGCATCCAATTGCATCATCGAACGCGTTATAATATATGTTGGTTTGTCGTTTTAGTAGATATTCGCCGCAAAAGTAAGAATTAAAATTGTATGGGACAATAATATTGACAATAAAAAAGTCTTACAAGTGTCGATGTTAACATTTTATCACACAATCACAACCTATCTTCGTAAATAATTTGTAGTTTTGCACAAGGAAACAAATCAAAAGCAACATAAGACAATAAAAATATGACACTTGAAGAATTCATGGCCGACTGGCATTCGCCATCGCCAACAATACTTGTTCACACCAGCGGCTCTACGGGCAAACCCAAACCTTTGCTTGTGGAGAAGAAACGCATGGAAGCGTCGGCACGACTGACATGCGAGGTTCTCACACTTAAGCCTGGCGACTCTGCCCTACTCTGCATGCCGCTCGACTATATTGCTGGAAAAATGGTGGTGGTGCGCTCTATCGTAGGCAAACTCAATCTCGTATGCGTGGAGCCAAGCGGACATCCGCTGAAAGGACTCAACGAGGCTCCCGTGTTTGCGGCAATGGTGCCCATGCAGGTGTACAACAGCCTGAAAGTGGACGAAGAGCGAAGACTGCTGTGCGGAATAAAACATCTTATAATTGGCGGTGGAGCCGTGAGCAAGGAGATGGCTGCTGAATTGCAGACCCTTCCCAATGCCGTGTGGAGCACATACGGAATGACCGAGACTCTGTCGCACATCGCTCTAAGACGACTAAACGGAAATGAGGCGAGCGAATGGTATGAACCTTTCGAGAGCGTTGACGTGGCGCTGAACGATGAAGGATGCCTGATGATAAACGCTCCTTTGGTGTGCTCAAAGACTCTCATAACCAACGACATTGCCGAGATTGCTCCCGACGGACGCCATTTCCGCATACGCGGACGAAAGGACAACGTGATCTGTTCGGGAGGAATAAAAATGCAAATAGAGGAGATTGAGGCTAAACTGCATCCTCATGTCAACGTGCCGTTCATCATCACAAAACGTAAGGACGAGAAGTTTGGCGAGACTGTCGTGATGCTTGCCGAAACCAAAGACATAGACATGCTGAAGGCTGTGTGCCAAGAAAGACTGTCGAAATACGAACAGCCACATTATTATATATATACCAACCGCATACCAACCACCGAGACTGGCAAACCGGCAAGGGCAAAGGCAATGGAAATGGCTGAGAGCGATGCAGCGAAATAGCGAAGAAAACGTTTTTCAATAACATTACTATTATAAATTGTAAAAAACAAGCACCCTTTCAGAAATATTTAGTAAATTTGCACGTCTATTGTGCACACACACGTGACTTAAATAGGCATTTAAGAAAAACAAATACAAAGAAATATATACGAATATGAACGTTTTAGAACTTAGTGAACAAGAGATTGTAAGAAGACAGAGCCTTCAGGAACTGCGCAATATGGGCATCGACCCGTATCCTGCAGCAGAGTTCCCAACCAACGCCTTCTCAGAGGACATCAAGAAGGATTTTAAGGACGAGGACGAGAAGCGCGAGGTCATCATCGCTGGCCGCATGATGAGCCGCCGCGTGATGGGCAAGGCAAGCTTCGTGGAACTTCAGGACTCGAAGGGCCGTATCCAGGTGTATATCACTCGCGACGACATCTGCCCTGAGGAGGACAAAACTCTCTACACTACTGTGTTCAAGCGTTTGATGGACATTGGCGACTTCATCGGCATCAAGGGTTTCGTTTTCCGCACACAGACTGGCGAAATATCTGTACACGCCACTAGCCTCACATTGCTCTCGAAGAGCTTGAAGCCGCTGCCTATCGTTAAGTATAAGGACGGTGTGGCTTACGACAAGTTCGACGACCCAGAGTTGCGTTTCCGTCAGCGTTATGTAGACCTTGTTGTTAACGATGGCGTGAAGGAAACATTCCTCCAGCGTGCCACTGTTGTGCGCACTCTTCGCCGCGTGCTCGACGAGGCTGGCTACACTGAGGTGGAGACTCCTACATTGCAGTCGATCGCTGGCGGCGCTTCTGCCCGCCCGTTCATCACCCACTTCAACGCTCTCGACCAGGACATGTACATGCGTATCGCTACTGAGCTTTATCTCAAGCGACTGATTGTTGGCGGCTTCGAGGGTGTATACGAAATCGGCAAGAACTTCCGCAACGAGGGTATGGACCGCAACCACAACCCTGAATTCACATGTATGGAGCTCTACGTGCAGTATAAGGACTACAACTGGATGATGTCGTTCACAGAGAAGTTGCTCGAAACTATCTGTATCGCTGTCAACGGCAAGCCTGAGCGTGAGATCGATGGCAACATCGTTAGCTTCAAGGCTCCTTACCGCCGTCTGCCTATCCTCGACGCTATCAAGGAGAAGACTGGTTTCGACTGCAACGGAAAGACCGAGGAGGAGATTCGCGCATTCTGCCTTGAGAAGGGCATGGACGTTGACGACACTATGGGCAAGGGCAAGCTTATCGACGAGCTCTTCGGCGAGTTCTGCGAGGGCACATTCATACAGCCTACATTCATCACCGACTATCCGGTTGAAATGTCGCCGCTCACAAAGATGCACCGCTCAAAGCCGGGACTTACAGAACGTTTCGAGCTTATGGTAAACGGCAAGGAGCTTGCCAACGCCTACTCGGAGCTTAACGACCCGATTGACCAGGAGGAGCGTTTCGTCGACCAGATGAAGCTTGCCGACAAGGGTGACGACGAGGCCATGATTATCGACCAGGACTTCCTCCGTGCTCTCCAGTACGGTATGCCTCCTACATCAGGCATCGGCATCGGTATCGACCGTCTTGTGATGCTCATGACTGGCAAGACCTACATCCAGGAGGTGCTCTTCTTCCCGCAGATGAAACCTGAGAAGAAGATGCCACAGAGCACAATCAAGGAATGGGCAGAGATTGGAGTGCCCGAGAACTGGGCTTACGTGCTCCGCAAGGCTGGCTTCAACCTCATCTCTGACATCCGCGACCAGAAGGCTCAGGGCTTGCAGCAGAAAATTGGAGAAATCAACAAGAAGTACAAGCTCGGCTACGATAAGCCTTCGGTTGACGATATTCAGAAATGGATTGAGGCTGCGACAAACAGCTCTGCCAAAGAAGTAGCTGAATAAGCAAATATTTAATTTAGTAGGCTATAGATTACCAACTATAGCCTACTGAAATAACAATACAAGAAAATAATGAGTAACTGTCTACACTGGCTATGGCAAACACCCCATATCCTACTACAGCTACTCCTAACACTAACATTTAACATTACACGAAGTGTTCTCTTGTGGAAAAATAGCTATTATTGGCGGCGGTAGCTGGGCTACTGCCATTGCCAAGATTGTGATAGGTCATACCCATCACATAGGATGGTATATGCGCCGTGACGACAGCATAGAGGAGTTTAAGCGTATAAGCCACAACCCGAATTATCTCACGAGTGTACACTTCAACACCGACGAGATATTCTTCTCAAACGACATCAACCGTATCGTCGAAGCCTACGACACCCTCGTGTTCGTAGTGCCGTCGCCCTACCTCAAAAACCACCTCAAGAAACTTAAGACAAGACTGCGCGACAAGTTTATTGTCACAGCCATCAAGGGTCTTGTACCCGACGACAACATTGCTTGTTCCGAATTCTTCCACGAAGTTTACGATGTGCCCGACGAGAACCTTGCATGTATCGGAGGTCCGTCACACGCCGAAGAGGTGGCTCTCGAACGTCTGTCCTACCTCACCGTGGGATGCTCTGACCAAGAGAAGGCGCAGGCTTTCTGCGAGGTGCTCGACTCTGAATTCATAAAAACCAAGACTTCAAGCGACGTTATCGGCATCGAATACTCTTCGGTGCTGAAGAACGTGTATGCTATTGCTTCTGGTATCTGCAGCGGACTGAAATATGGCGACAACTTCCAGGCTGTGCTCATATCCAACGCTGTGCAAGAGATGTCGCGCTTCCTTACATCAATAAATCCTATCGACCGCAGCATCTACGACTCCGTATATCTCGGCGACCTGCTCGTTACCGGCTACTCTAAGTTCTCGCGCAACCGCACTTTCGGAACAATGATTGGCAAGGGCTATAGCGTGAAGAGCGCACAGATAGAAATGGAGATGATTGCGGAAGGTTTCTTCGGAACCAAATGCATGAAGGAGAAAAACCGACACCACCATGTTAATATGCCAATTCTCGACGCCGTATATAATATATTGTACGAGCGAATAAGTCCACAGATTGAAATAAAATTGCTCACCGACTCGTTCCGATAAAAACACAATTGTTATGGGACAAAGAGACGAAAAAGACAAAATGAAATCACGCAAGGAAAAATATGGAAGCTTTAGCTCTAATTTTCACTTTAGGCATTATTATAGTCGGAGGGTTCCTTGCTTGGACTTACACCAAAAAAGGCGAGGAGTGGTTGAAGAACCTTTAAAAATATACTAAAAACTCAAGATATAAACCATTAATAAAATATAACTAATATGAAAAGTATCAGCTTAGACATTACAAAGGCTGCACAGTTCCTCTCTGAAGGCGCAGTCAAAGCTTATGAACCCCAAGTTAAAGCCGCTCAGGAAGCTCTTGAGAATGGCACATGCCCCGGAAACGATTTCCTCGGATGGCTCCACCTTCCGTCTTCTATCACTCCTGAGTTCATCGCCGAACTCCAGAGCGTTGCCAACACTCTGCGTGAGAAGTGCGAGGTTGTGGTTGTTGCTGGTATCGGCGGCAGCTATCTCGGCGCTCGTGCCGTGATCGAGGCTCTTGGCAACTCATTCGCTTGGCTCGTACAGGACAAGAAGAACCCGATAGTAGTGTTCGCTGGTAACAACATCGGCGAGGACTATCTCGCTGAGCTCACAACTTACTTGAAGGACAAGAAGTTCGGTGTTATCAACATCTCTAAGTCAGGCACAACTACCGAGACTGCTCTCACTTTCCGTCTTCTCAAAAAGCAGTGCGAGGACCAGCGCGGCAAGGAAGAGGCTAAGGACGTTATCGTTGCCATCACCGACGCTCACAAGGGCGCAGCTCGTGCTGCTGCCACTAAGGAAGGCTACAAGACATTCGTTATTCCCGACAACGTTGGCGGTCGCTTCTCTGTTTTGACTCCGGTTGGCTTGCTGCCTATCGCTGTTGCAGGTTTCGACATCGCTGCTCTCGTTGGAGGTGCTGCTGATATGGAGAAGGCTACTGGCAAGGATGTTCCGTTCGAGGAGAACCCTGCTGCTATCTACGCTGCTCTTCGCAACGCTCTCTATGCAGAGGCTGGCAAGAAGATTGAAATCCTCGTTAACTATCAGCCAAAACTCCACTTCATGAGCGAGTGGTGGAAGCAGCTCTACGGTGAGTCTGAGGGTAAGGACGGCAAGGGTATCTTCCCTGCATCTTGCGACTTCACTACCGACCTCCACTCTATGGGTCAGTGGATTCAGGAAGGCGAGCGCTCTATCTTCGAGACTGTTATCAGCATCGAGACTCCTGAGAAGAAGGTGCTCTTCCCACACGACGAGGAGAACCTCGACGGCCTTAACTTCCTTGAGGGCAAGCGCGTTGACGAGGTGAACAAGATGGCTGAGCTTGGCACACGTCTGGCTCACGTCGATGGAGGCGTGCCTAACATCCGCCTTTCTGTTCCTCAGCTCAACGAATACTATCTCGGTCAGATAATCTACTTCTTCGAGATTGCTTGCGGTATCAGCGGCAACATCCTCGGTGTTAACCCGTTCAACCAGCCGGGCGTAGAGGCTTACAAGAAGAATATGTTCGCTCTGCTCAACAAGCCTGGATATGAGGCTGAGAGCGAGGCTATTCAGAAGCGTCTTGCCGACGAGAAGTAATCACACAAATCTATAAAAATGAAAAACGGACTGCGACCTTAATTGCAGTCCGTTTTTCGCATTGAAAATATGACAAACATTAAAGAAGCTATTCAACAATACAAGCAATCGCATGCTTACAGCGAGTTTTCTCCACGTTGCGTGCTATTCGACATGGACGGCGTGCTCTACAATTCCATGCCCAACCATGCCGTGGCTTGGCATGAGGCAATGAAGCAGTTCGGCATTCACTTCACTGCCGACGATTCCTATGCCACAGAGGGAGCGCGTGGTGTCGACACTATCCGCCGATACGTACTTAAGCAGCAAGGCAGGGAAATATCTCCTGAGGAAGCTCAGCGCATGTATGATGTCAAGACTGAGATTTTCCACCGTATGCCCATCGCTAAGATTTTCCCTGGCGTCATCGACATCATGCAGAAGATTAAGTCGGCAGGCATGACCATAGGTGTTGTCACAGGCAGCGGTCAGCGTCCGCTCATCAAGCGTCTGCTCACCGACTTCGACGGTTTCCTTACCGAAGACCATATTGTCACAGCATACGATGTGGAGCGTGGCAAGCCTAATCCCGACCCATATCTCATGGGACTCCGCAAGACTGGCAACAATGAGCCTTGGCAAGGCATTGTGGTTGAGAATGCTCCTCTTGGAGTGCGTGCCGGCTCGGCAGCCAACTGCTTTACCATTGGCATCAACAGTGGTCCACTACCCGACTCTGCCCTATCCGACAACGGTGCCAACATCGTGCTGCAGCAGATGACAGAATTGTGCAGTCTATGGGATGAGCTATTGCAAAACATCGACTGACACTCTCCTCCTTTTTATTTATCAACACCCCATTAATTAACATTTTGCCCGTGCAAAATGTTATTTTTTTTGTCTATTACGATTGTGTTCATCATAAAGGGAAAATATGAACAACTCTTGATATTTTATGAATATGCCTATATAGCTATAAAAACGTAACTTTGCACCCGAAACATTTATATAGGTATGAAAAAAACATTGTTCACATTTGCCCTGACTTTTCTTGCCCATTATTCCATGGCGCAAGAAACTTTGTCATTGGCACAATGCCTAAAGATGGGCATTGAACGAAATCTTTCTTTAAAAACTTACGAGGGTAATGTGCTTAAAGGTAAGCACAATATCAGCGAGAACCGCTCGCGTCTGCTACCGCAGATTAATATAGGCGCGGCTCTCAACGACAATTTCACCCCTCCAGTGTCTGTAACCGATGGTTCTGCCTACGGCAAACCTTACAACGTTACCAAAACGCTGCAATACAACTCGTCGGCAAGCCTTCAGCTTCAGATGCCGCTGTATAGCCAGACTGCCTTGACTGCGGTGGAGATTGCAAAGACACTCGACCAAGTCAACTCCCTTTCCTATGGCAAGGCTAAGGATGACCTCATCGTGCAGATTGGCAAGATGTATTATCTCGCGCAGAACACCGAGGAGCAGATTGCACTTATCAAGGACAACATCAAGCGACTCGAGGAACTTGGAAACATCACCAAGGCTTTCCACGACAACGACATGGCTCTTAGCGTAGACGTGAAGCGCGTGGACGTGAATCTCGAAAACCTCCGTGTGCAGTACGACAACGCAAAGGCTATGCTCACACAGCAGTACAACATGCTCAAGTATGTCATCGACTATCCTGCCGAGAAGGACATTGCTGTGGAAAAGGCAAATATCGATGATATGGACCATGCCGCTCTCACCGGACTCAACGAGAATCTCTACGAGCTTCAGTTGCTTAGAAAACAGCAGACTCTCGCCGAACAGCAGAAGAAACTTGCCAAGGACGGTTATCTGCCTACATTGGCTCTAACGGGCAACTGGACCTACGCTGCATTTACCGATAATTTCAAGAATTGGTTCCACTCTGGCGAATCCAACCATTGGTATAAGTCTAACGGCATTGGAATATCCCTGCGCATTCCCGTGTTCGACGGTTTCGAGAAACGCTCGAAGATAAGAAAGGCTCAAGTGGATATCGACAACGCCAAGATTTCCTACGAGAATGCGCTTAAAGGTATGCAGACACAATACGCCAACGCTGTGAACGACCTTGCCAACAATGAGCGCAACTTCAGCAAGCAGCGTGACAACTATCGCCTTGCTGAGGATGTCTACCGAGTGACAAGCGAGAGATACCGCGAGGGCATTGCCTCTATGACTGAGGTGTTGCAGGACGAGATGAGCATGAGCGACGCTCAGAATAATTATCTCACGGCTCACTTCAACTATCAGGTGTCCAACCTCACGCTGCTCAAACTCACGGGACAGCTCGACAGACTGACAAAGTAATGTTGAATGTTGAGTGTTGAATGTTGAATGGTCGGCTACGCCGATTAGGAATTATTCAATGTTGAATTAGGAATTCTCAACTCAAAATTCAAAACTCAAAACTCAAAATTGCCAATGGCAACAATTCAAAACTCAAAACTCAAAATTCAAAATTGCCAACGGCAACAATTCAAAACTCAAAATTCAAAATTCAAAATTGCCAACGGCAACAATTCAAAACTCAAAACTCAAAAAATGGAAACAAACAATAACAACACGAACATTAATAACAATAACAGCGACAATACCAACCAGTCGTCGCACGAACTTACTGCCAAACAACTTAAACGCCAACGCATACGCCAGTTGGTTGTCAGCCTCATCGGTGTGGTTATTCTCGTATGGGGCATTGTGAAGATTGTGGCTATGTTCATGGACTACAAGAGTAATGAGAAGAGCGACGACGCTCAGGTGGAACAGTATATCTCGCCTGTCAACATGCGTGCCTCCGGATATATCAAGAAGATATGCTTCAAGGAGCATCAGGACGTTAAGAAGGGCGATACCCTCCTTGTTCTCGACGACCGTGAATACCGCATACGTGTCATGGAAGCAGAGGCAGCACTCAAGGACGCTATGGCTGGAGCCAACGTTATCGACGCATCTGTACAGACTACACAGACTTCCGCTACCGTATACGATGCTTCTATAGCAGAGATTGAAATCAGACTTGGCAAGCTTGAGAAAGACCGTCAACGCTATCAGAATCTTGTAGCACGCCAAGCAGCAACTCCAATACAGCTTGAGCAGATTGAGACTGAATACAACGCTACAAAGAAGAAGCTCGACGCCGTGCGCCGCCAACAGAAGGCTGCCTATTCAGGTGTTAACGAGGTGCAGACCCGCAAGAAGAACACCGCTGCTGCCATTGAGCGTGCCACTGCCGCTCTTGAAATGGCTAAGCTCAATCTATCTTATTGCGTAGTCACAGCTCCTTGCGATGGAAAACTTGGCCGTCGTGCTCTTGAGGAAGGACAGGCTGTCAACGCTGGACAGACTATCACATACATCATGCCCGACACTCAGAAATGGGTTATTGCCAACTACAAGGAGACTCAAGTGGAGAATCTGCACGTTGGTCAGAAGGTGATTATGACTGTGGATGCCATAAAGGACAAGGAGTTTACAGGCAGAATATCTGCCATCTCTGGTGCCACTGGCTCCAAGTATTCTCTCGTTCCTACAGACAACTCGGCTGGCAACTTCGTTAAGATTCAGCAGCGTGTGCCAGTGCGCATTGAGTTTGAGGGATTATCCAAGGAAGACAACAACAAACTGGCTGCCGGAATGATGGTGGTGGTCAAGGCTGAGATTAAGTAATGGCAACACAAGCAGAGATATATACGGCAGTATCAGAGAAGCTGCCTAAGAATTTTCCGTTCTACGACTGGGTGCCAAAACCCCTTGGCATCATCTTCCTCGTGGTCCTTTTCATACCTATCATGACCGTTAGCGGTGCCTATACCGTCAACAGTAGTGAGATGGTGGGAGGGCTTGGCATCCAGTCAGAACACATTGCCTTCATCAGTTTCACCACTTCGATAGGCATGGCGGCTTTCTCGCCGTTCTTCTATTCTTTGGTGAGCGTGCGAAGGCAGAAGATGATGAGTCTTGTGGGATTCTCCATCCTGGCTATACAGAGTTATATCTGTGCCAACACCGACAGCATGTTTGTGCTCGCTCTCAACAGTCTTATTATGGGATTCGTGCGACAGACATTGCTCATGTGCAACCTCTTCACACTCATCAAGTATGGCTTCGGCATTGAGGCAACGCGCAACGTTTCTCCTGGCAACGAACCTAAGGACGAAGCAGGATGGGATGCTCTCGACACCGAGAAGAAGGCAAGTCAGCCTATCATCTATTTCTTCTTTATGCTGCTCGGACAGATTGGCACTTGGATTACGGCATGGTTTGCCTACAACTACCATTGGCAGATGGTCTACTACGCCATGCTTGGCGCAATACTCGTGGCTATACTCATCACTCTGTTGTGTATGCCCTACAACCCCTACCAGACCAAGCACTCACCACTCTCCTTCTCCAAGTTCGGCAATGTTGTGGTGTTCTGCCTTATGTGCTGCTCTTTCTGCTATGTCATGGTCTATGGCAAGGTGTACGACTGGTTTGATGATTACTCTATATGCTTGGCTACGGCTATTTGCATTGTATCTACGTTGCTCTTCGTGTATCTTGAGAAGACACGCCGCTCGCCTTATTTCATTCTCAAGGCTTTCAAGTCGCGCAGCATACAAGGTGGCATACTGCTCTTCATCGGACTGATGATATGCAACTCAAGCTCTATGCTTGTCAACATATTCGTAGGTGTGGGCATGAAGACCGACCAGATTCAAGTGGCAGCCCTTGGCAACTGGGTACTATTGGGATATTTCATCGGACTGGTCACTATCCTTATTCTCAACAACAAGGGCGTACATTTCAAGTGGTTCTTTGCCTTGGGCTTCGTGCTCATAGCAGCCGCCTCGCTCTTTATGTACTTCGAGGTGCAGACAGCAGGTATGTTCGAGCGTATGAAGTGGCCCGTTGTCATCCGTGCCACCGGTATGATGCTGCTCTACTCGCTCATCGCCGTATATGCCAACCAGCGTATGCCCTACAAGCTATTGTCCACATGGGTGTGCATAATGCTCACTGTGCGTATGGTGATTGCCCCAAGCATTGGATCGGCTCTCTATCAGAACGTGTTCCAGTATCGTCAGCAATACTACATCACACGCTATGCCCACGACTTCGACCGCACAAACGTTGAGACAGCCTCTACCTACGATATGACTGCCCGCGGTATGCAATATCAAGGCAAGAGCGAGACTGAGGCACAAAACATGGCTGCCATGTCTACCAAAGGCAAAGTGCAGGTGCAAGCCACACTGTCAGCAATCAAAGAGTTGTCGGGCTGGACTATATATGCATGCCTGATTCTTGCAGGACTGATGCTTGTGGTGCCGTGGCCTAAGAGGGATATATCGAAGGATACGAAGGAAGGATATATAAATTATATGTAAGTTCAACTAAATATAACTCCAGTACCGTTTTTAGTGTCAACTAATATGATTCATACAGACTTTGCCATTTAATTTATTTTTGCTAACTTCGCACCGACCAACTGCGGAATCAATGAAAAATAACAGCAATGACATAAATATACTCGAACAGCAGATATCCAATAATGAGGATATCTGCTGTTCGTGTGGCAATATAAGTTCTTTTCCTAAAGCATTCTTCGACAACTATCGCGTTGCCGGAGTTGGCATTATAGTGTGCGTATCGGGCAACTTCTCCTTATGTTGCCAGAATGTTGAATATGCAGCAAACAAAGGTGAGACAATTTTTCTTGCCCGTGATGTCTACTTCTCCATATCAAGCCATAGCGACGACTGTTCTGTTGTAATCATCCTCTACCGTGTCGATTCCATCCGTGACATTCTCGGCAGCACTATTGTTGGCATGAAGTTTATTGAAATGCTTAATCCAAGAGATTGCTGGGTAATGCACACTGGACATGAGAGCGAATTTGCCAAGTACTCTGAGTTATTGGCTATGGGAAAGGACAACGACAATGTGTTTGCCGTCAACGAGCGCAAGCTGCTTCTCCTCTCGCTCACCTACAGAGTATGCAGCATATTCAGTCAACTCGCCAAAGACGGCGACCAAGCCTCCAACCGCAAACTCGAAACCTATATGCAGCTCATGCAGCTCATCGACATACACTACACTCATGAGCGTGGCGTGAGGTTTTATGCCGACAAATTATGTCTGTCGCCCAAATACCTCACATCACTTGTCAAGTCGGTATCTGGCAGTACCGTACAACAACTTGTCTTCAAAGCCATAACCAAGAAAGCCATATTCCTTATCAACAACACAGACAAGAGCATTAAGGAAATATCCGATTATCTCAACTTCCCCAACGCCTCAGCCTTTGGCACTTTCTTCAAGAAGCAAGTGGGCATGTCGCCGGTGAACTACCGCAATAAGGAATAATGTGTTATTCTTCCTCATCAAAGGCCTCGTCTGCCATCTTTCCGTATGCGTTCTGACGCTCCTCTTTCGACATATTGAGGGAACTCTCACAACTCTTCATTCTGGCTATACGTCCGAATAAGTTCAAGCGTGTCAACGTGTCTTTGTGCATAGACGAACGAGCGCCTTCTGAACTGTAGTCGAAGTTGCGTGCATTGCGTATGGACATCGACGAAGCTACCTCCACAGAGTCTTGGTTGGCTCCCATATAGGTAAATGTCCAGCCTTCCGTGCGAAGCTTTTCCACAAGTGCCTTGATGCTGCTGCCGTTGAATTCTCTTGAGGCATTCTCCAAACCATCGGTGATGATAGTCACAACCACTGCCACATCATCCATATCCTTTACATGCTTGCGCATGGCATTAAGCGTAATGCCCATAGCATCGTAAAGTGGTGTGCAGCAACAAGGCACATAGTCTTCTTCCCTCAACGGACGTGCCTCGGCAACTGGCACCTTGTTGAACACACTGTTCATCTCGCAGCTACAGAATGTCACCAATGTCACAAAATGGTCTTGTGTATTGGCAAACTTCTCCTGAGCCTTCTTGATTCCTGCCAACGTCTCGTTAAAGCCGTCAACAGCTGCCTTACGAATACGATTCATCGAACCGCTACGGTCGAGGATAATCACATTAAAGACCTGAGTCTTCTGAATTTCATTCTTGTTCTCCATATATATATTGTTTTTTTGTGTTGTTACTGTTTTTTATAAGTTTTGTTCATTAATAACTTGTTTCCTACGCTTGAACTCTTGAAGAGACATCGGTTCTTTACCCTGCTTCTCAGTCAGCTTGTCATAGAAAGCGTTGAGAACACGCAGAATCTTTGATGTATCATGCCCCGTTTCCCTAAGATAACCCCGCAGCATGGGTGGCTCTATACCCCTGAAAGGATCTTGTCGGTTTGCACCCTATTTTTGTTATTTTTATCCATAGCCTTTATTACATTTTTATTGTTTATAATCAACAAAAACCGCACCGCATGATTATTTGTTGTTTATACTGAACAAATTATCAATACCTCTATCCATAAGGAACTATTGATTATCTTGATTGATAAGGTTT
>OBCQ01000019.1_pt1 | contig 58786 bp, 84 predicted proteins | sample 1517991 | NCBI WGS metagenome assembly OBCQ01 (sample SAMN03418263, study PRJEB22391) | human gut metagenome | biome: human-gut; feature: organic feature; material: feces | host: Homo sapiens | place: Tanzania | collected 2013-01
CCTCAAAAATTCCCCGGGGGAAAATTTATATTTTATGGTTTAGGCCTTATATTTGCCAAAGGAGGTAACTTATGAATATTACATTAGATGACGGCCGCACTGAGCTTTGGCAGTGGGATACTGGCCGTAAAATTGTGGTTGACGATGACTCTGTTTCAGAGGTTCATTTTTCGAAGTACAGTAGCAATCGGGCAATTGCTAGAGAAGTGGTCAACAGAAAAGCTGAGATCCCCGATTTTCTTCTTCAGGATACTCATACCGTCACTGTCTACGCATATTCTGGCAGCATTGAAAGCGGTTATACGAAGGCCGAGAAAACTTTTAGTATTTCTAAGAAGCCAAAGCCGTCCGATTATGTTGCAACAGCAGCGGACCAAGCAATTCTAGCAAAACTAAAAGCAGAAATCGGCGACCTGTCTGCCCTGCAAACTGACGCAAAAGATAACCTTGTGACTGCTATAAATGAAGCTGCCGCATCTGGTGGTGCGGACTGGAACCAAAATGACCCGACTGCGAAGGACTATGTAAGGAATCGGACGCATTGGGTGGAGACGCAATACGAGGAAAAATACGCGAATAATGACGCGCCATTCGCCGACAACGGATATGGTTTCATCGCGTTTACCCCGGACAGTGTTACATGGGATATTGTTGCCGGAGACAATTATAGCGTGGTATTTGATGGTATCGAATACCGGTGTGTATGTAATAGTGCGTCATATTACGGGAGTACTTGGCTTTGGGCAGGGAATGCGAATTTAGGTGCACCTTATAATAATTTTGCGTCAGACACTGGCGAGCCGTTTTTGATTACAGCTTCGGGGATTTTCGCCAAATCTGCTGGTAATCATGCTATCCAGATATCCCGCGTCGACTTGGATATCCATCGACTTTCTGCGGTATTTATGGATCTGGATGCGGTATACACCAAGCTGAGCAACTTACAGAATAATATCAATGTATTATTTAGTAGCGTTAATGAAGCGAGAGACGGAACTGATCTCATATACAAGACAATTCTCATACCGGATATTGCCGTTGGAACAACCTACAGTGTTAATGTGGAAAGAGTATCAAACATCTCGCAGACAAATCCTGTGAAAGGGCGAGCATATATCGAAGCCCGCGGGCACATTAAAGCAAAGCTCCAAACCGTATATCTCAATCCTACGCCACTCAGCAGCATATATACGGGGGTGTTTTGTGCGCTCGACGAAAGTCAGTCGAGTGTTGAGCGGGTGTATAGCGTATACGTTAATCTTAGCGGAACAGCTATCGCGAAATTTACGCGAATTGTGTAAACGCCCATGCGCGAAAGTAGGTAAGTCAAATGCTGACAGAAGCCGAAATTTGATTCTGTCATCTTCCACCGAAGGCTCCACCAAGAAATTCAAAATCACTGTGGATGACACTGGTGCTCTTACAGCAACGGAGGTCATAACATCATGATCAAAGATGAAGAATGGGCCTAGGCCCAAAATACAAAAGCTATCTCATTTCATATGGGATAGCATTTAAACGGGTTCATAAGGTTAATCCTAAGACTTTTTAGTCATGCTCGGCTGGTAGAGCTTCCTTTACTTCTCTCGCGGGTTACCTTTTTCTCCTTTCATATAATACATCCTTTCTTCCACCTTATGAGCCCCTTTAAGTGCTATCCCGTTTCTTACAAAACTAACGAAAGGAGCGGATTAGATGCTATACGTATTAGACGACGGAACAATCAGACTGACCAGAGGCGATACTGCTCGTTTCACGATTCCTATCACAAACGAAACTAATGGCGAAGAATACACCATGCAAAGTGGTGACATTCTCCACCTGACTATTAAGAAAAGTGGTAAAGACTATGAACCTCTTCTGCAAAAGTCGGCAAAAGGTTCCAATGTCATCAAGATCGACCCGCTTGACACCAAAGAATTGCCCTTCAACAAGTATAAGTATGATGTTCAGTTGACTACTGAAAGCGGCGATGTCTATACAATTATTGAACCTCATACTTTCGAAATCATGGAGGAGATTACGTGATGATCGAAGGCATCATTGCTAAGGAAGGAGTATTCTCCGGCAAAGTCTGCTTCGATCAGAGCTTATTAGGAAAGATCAATCCTGAAAATCTCCTTGCCGGCAGAATTAGTGCAGATGATGTACTTAGTGGAAAGATGGCAATGCCTGTCGGCTACAAAGAGTATTTGGATGAATACCGGGTGACACCAAAAGTTTCATCCCAGACTCTTCCAACGTCAGATAAGCATCTTTCCCAGGATGTTGTTGTCGATCCGATTCCGTATTACGAAGTCAGCAATCAAAATGGAAAAACAATAATTATCGGAGGTACTTAACTATGGCTGACAATCAGCATGTGAATAAAATTGTTTACGGTAGTACTGTACTTATTGATCTTACTGCGGACTCGGTCACCCCCGATAAGATCCTTACAAGCTACACGGCGCATGATGCAAGTGGTAACTCTATTACAGGCACATGTACATATGATGTGAACTCCCAGGATGCAAATGTTAAGGTGGCCGAGATTCTCAAGGGTAAAACAGCGTATGCTAGAGGTACAAAACTTGAAGGCACGATGCCAAACAATGGATCTGTTAATCTCACTATCTCAACTTTAGACGATGAAATTACGATCGCCCAGGGTTACCATGACGGAAGTGGCAAGGTCTCGATTCTTTCCACGGAGAAGGCGAAGCTCATTGCTGCAAATATTAAGCAAGGCATTACTATTCTTGGTGTTACTGGTACTCTTGAGCCTTCAAGTGAAGTTAAGGTCCATGCAAAGACTGTCACGCCAAAAACGACCGAGCTGGTTGTCCTCCCAGGCGAAGGCTTTGACTACCTTTCCCAGGTTACCATTGCAGCAATTCCTTATGTCGAAACTGACAACTCTGCCGGAGGGAAAACAGTTACTATCGCTGGAGAGGGCTGATCGTTATGGGCGTGAGCAAAGTTGACTTTGGCAAAACGACACTCATTGATTTAACTGGAGACTCTGTCGATGCCGCCAGCTTGCTCAGAGGTAAAACTGCGCATAACAGAGCCGGTGATAAAGTCGACGGAACTCTCGATGTCGTGTCGGTGCATGTCGGAAGCGGCGCACCATCATCGGATCTAGGATCTGATGGCGACATCTATCTAGACATGGGGTAACATATGGCCACTGTAGTAACTAAGGAACTTAACATAACGGTTGATAATGCCAAGACTTACTGCACCGCCGATCACTTGGATTTAGCCGACCAAACGTATGCGTTCAAGAAATATTTCAATGATAGCACGGATGGTTATGCGACTCTTAATGATGCTGCCAAGGAAGTTATATTTCCATCTGCGACCGCGCGACCATTCAAAGCCGATTCTGAAATAAGCGCTTCTAGAAGTGGCGGCACATGTATCGTAGCACTTCAGTTTAATGGTGCTGATGTTCATTCGGAGTCATTTACAGCCATTACTCAGAGAGTAAAGAGCAAGAGTGGAATTACCGATGCAGCACTTACTGGTAGTACTCGGTCTACACAAATCCGTTGGCATGTTCATGGCAAGAATGGCGACTCGCAGCGTGTAAAGCACGTCATATTAAAGTTATATTTTAACCAGTATACTATGCAGGCAATCGGAGATGGAGTAACGACCGCGTCAGTGTCGAATACATCCCCATATCAAGGCGACAGCGTTACTTTTTCAGTGGCTGTCCCAAATGGCGTGATCTGGTTCGGCTGGTACTCAGACCCTGCCTGCACTATATTGGTCAGCACAGATCAAAGCTATTCGGTTAGTCCAGAGTCTGATCTTACACTGTATGCCAAGGCTACAAAAGTTGGGTCTGGTGTATATTTGAAACGTTCCGGTGCATATTCTGAAGCGTCGGCGGTGCACAAGAAACAAAATGGAGTTTGGTTCAAGATTGACAAATCGTCCATTGATCAAACTAAGAAGTATAAACTCATTCAGTAAGGAAGAAAGGAGGCAGGGACAATGGCAAAAGCTAAAAGCAGTCAGTCTTCTGGAAACGTTCGCCAGATGCGGCCGGCGCTTACTCCAGAGGCCAGACAAAACCAGCTCATAGCTCTAGCGACAGATCTTGTTGAGAAAAGATTGATCGAAGGAACTGCCTCTTCTCAAGAAACAACCCATTTTCTTAAGTTAGCAACGCAAGAGGCTAAGCTTAAGGTTAAAATACTGGAGAAGCAGGAAGAACTCATCTCTGCTAAGACTGAAGCTATTAAGTCTAGCCAAAGAACAGAAGAGCTTTACAGAGATGCTATCATTGCTATGCGACAGTATAGCGGTGGAGGCACTGATGAAGATTTTTAAACAATACTCTGAACTAATCACGCTTCCGACATTTGAGGAGCGGTTCAATTATCTTAAACTGAATGGCTTAGTTGGAAGAGACACATTCGGGTTCGACAGGGTATTCAATCAAATGTTTTACAGTTCGCTTGAATGGAAACAATGCAGAGATAAGGTTATTGCTAGGGATCTCGGATGCGATCTTGGGGTCCCTGGCCATGAAATCTCTGGGCAGAGAGTTATTATTCATCACATGAATCCAATGACTCTCGAGGATCTTGAGAAGAGGACTGAGATATTATTGGATCCAGAGTATTTAATTACTACTATCCATTCTACTCATAACGCAATACACTACGGTGATTCGAATCTGTTGGCTTCGGACCCCGTTGAACGAAGAAAGAACGACACATGCCCTTGGAAAAAATGATCGGATGTGAAAAATCAAAATGGCATATAAAATTATACTTGGCGATAGCACAGTAGATGCTCAAGAATCTTTAAAGTATGTTTGCTGGAACGATACTGAAAAATCTCTGTCGCCATGCAATCGAGACGAGGCAAATGGGATTATATCTTCTGACGAACTTAATGTGTGGCATCTTGATGGACTCCCGACTTTTTCAAAAGGAACATACGCAACTGTAACTGCAGTGGAAATCACCGAGGATGAATACTCTAGTCTTTTAAATGAACTTAATATAGTATTTCCAATGACGGTCAGAGAGATGAGAAGTAAAATAGTGTCACTAGAGGATGAGTTATCCGCTGCAAAAATTTTGTTGGGGGTGGAGTGATGACCCTGAAAGAACTGGCGACAAAGCTCCGTCCTATTATCGAGCAGGCTGCGCAGTCACTTGACGATGAAACGGCGCTCGAGGCCGTTGCCTTGTATCCTGAATGGAAAGCGAACACACAATACGCAAAAGATACTTATCTGAAAGACGGTGAGATCCTTTATAAAGTGCTGCAGGATCACACGAGTCAAATCAGTTGGGAACCGCATAATGCCCCCTCGTTGTTTGCGAAAGTTCTTCCTGGGCAGGAAGGAACTGGCATCGGAGAATGGCAGCAGCCTGACAGCACTAATCCGTATAAGAAGGGCGATAAAGTTAAGCATAACGGCAAGACATGGGAGTCCGAGATCGACACGAATGTCTGGGAACCGGGCGTTTACGGATGGAAGGAAATTCAAGAATGAATGTACTAAACATTTACTCTGAGCCAGATGCTAACTCAGACATTGTATGCACATTAGAATTACCAAGCCAGTTAGTAATTTCAGAAGAGGAATCGACAGAAGCATTTTATAAAGTCTATACCGAGTTTGGTTTAGCTGGTTTTTGCGAAAAGAGTGTCTCTGTTGGTTCTGGGGTTTCTGAAGAAGGCGCTAGAACATTTACATGAAGGAGGATTCAAAATGGAAACTAGTATTTTGGATTCTATTAAAAAACTCCTCGGAATACCATCAGAAGCTACAGAATTTGATGCCGATATTCTAATTCATATCAATTCTGTATTTTCCATACTTACGCAGCTCGGGGTTGGTCCTTCAAGCGGATTCAGTATCGAAGATTCCTCTGCCGAGTGGTCTGACTTTATCGGGGATGATGCCAGACTCTCCGATGTGAAGTCGTTCGTATATTTGAAAACCAGGCTTTTGTTTGATCCTCCTGCTAGCTCTGCTGCGATGGATGCTATGAACCGCATGGCGAGCGAGTTGGAATGGCGTATCAACGTCTCCGTTGATCCCAAGGGGGCATAATCTATGGCAAAGGGAACGCCTTTGGCGGTAAAAAGAAAATGCTGTGAGATGAAAGACGCCGGTATGAGCAGTCATGAGATTTACGACTCATATTACAAGTATGAAGTTGAGAATCCGATGACTCGTCGTTCATTTAGGACAGTTCTTGTTAGATGGGCTAAGAAGAACTATCCAGATGCTACAACTCTTGACTGTGGAACCTATGAAGGTTTCGTTGCTCATGATGCGACTGTGCAAGTAGCAGCAAATGGCGAGATTATTCAGGCATGGATTAAGCAACATGCTGGAACACTTGATCCTGAAGAATTCTTGTCTGTTATTAAAACAGCAGTCCCAAAGTACGAGTATGCAAAACCTTCATTTGAAGATTCTAAAAACATGCTCGAGATTTCACTTTTCGATATGCATTGGGGTATTGCCTTTATGGATTATTACAAATCAGTTCTTGATGATGTCTTAGAGATAATTACCAGTCATCACTGGGATATGATAGTGATTCCATTTGGGCAGGACTTCTTTCATAATGATAGCATAGTTAATGGGCAGACGACAAGAGGAACATGTATCGAGAAAGTCGACATGGTGCGAGCTGTGAAAGATGGTCAGCAATTCATGTATACTATCATCGACGCTGCATTAGAGTACGCTGAAGAAGTCAAAGTCATCTACACTCCTGGGAATCATGATCAGAGTATCTCATGGATGTTTATGCAGACTCTTCTAGCACGATATGGCGAAGATGTGGTCGATGATTCTCTGGAATTTCGCAAAGTGATTACATATGGTAATAACTCTGTGATGATCACTCATGGTGATGCCAAGAAAACGACTGCTAAAACTTTGGCCCACATTTTTCCAGTAGCATTTCCAAAAGAATTTGCGGGTGCAACAATCCGTGAAGTTCATGCTGGTCATCTCCATCATGAAGGAGAGGCCGACATATATGGTGTAATGGTCAGAAGGCTGTCGTCCGGGGGGATTACTGACAAATGGTCCGACAGAGAAGATTTTATTGGGGCCCATAAGAGATTTATGCTATTTGAGTGGAGCGCTGATAAACTCAAGGCGATTCATTACATTTAACATAAAACGAGGGAGAGAAATCAAAATGGAAAGACTGCAATTTGTTCTTAGTATTGTGAACATTTCTTTTACTATTACACTAAGTATAATGGCTCTTCTTAAGCCTTTACGAAAAAAAGTTTTTGGGATACATACTGTCGAGGATGGACAGAAGTGCCTTCTTAGGTCGGATATGCTCCGATTATATTATCGACATCACCAAGATCAGTCTGTTAGGCAGTATGAGTATGAAAATTTCATCTATGAATACAATGCCTATAAAGCATTAGGAGGAAACTCATTCATTGACAAAATCTACTTAGAGATTCAAGGATGGGAAGTTCTTAGCTGAAAGGAGGACTAACTATGGAGCCTAATACCTATTCAAGCGAACTCTACCATCATGGTGTACTTGGTATGAAGTGGGGAGTTCGTAGATACCAGAATAAAGATGGCTCGCTTATTAATAAGAAGCGAACGAATTCAAGTTCCACCGGAGACCGTAAACCGGTAGCAAATAAGAAAACCAAAACTAAAACTAAGGAATCTTCTAAACCGAAAACTGCGAAGCCTAAGAAGAAGCGCCTTAGCGAAATGACAGATGCCGAGATTAATGAGCGTTTAGAAAGAATGACTCTTGAGAAAAAGTATCGCGATGCGCAGAGGGACGAAATGGCGCAAAGTCGAGGAAAAAATTTTGCAATGAACTGCCTTGAATCCATCGGTAAGAATGTCATTGTTAATCTTGGAACTCAGGCCGGAAACCACATTGTTGGTAATGCCATCAATCGACTTGCTGGTGTATCGTCCGATGATGCAAACAAACGCATTGTCAACCCCCAGAAGGGTCAATCTGACAAAAAGTAAGGCTGCGTAAAATGTCATTATCAAATACTGCTACTCCAATTTATTATGGCCAGTTTAGAGACGCCGTTATCAGAGGTGAGATTCCGGTTAATCGCGAGATTTCGATGGAGATGAATCGAATCGACGATCTCATTGCGAATCCTGGAATCTGGTATGATGATGAGGCTATTAATGGCTTCATTGCATTCTGCGAAAATGAACTCACATTGACAAATGGCGAGGACCTTCATTTACTTGACTCATTTAAGCTCTGGTCAGAACAGATTTTCGGTTGGTACTACTTTGTTGAACGAAGTGTTTACGTTCCGTCTCCAGATGGACATGGCGGGCATTACGAGAAGAAACGTATCAAAAAGCGTCTTGTCAACAAACAATATCTGATTGTCGCTCGAGGCTCGGCCAAATCAATGTACGCGTCTTGCATTCAGAACTATTTTCTGAATGTCGATACTGCAACTACACATCAAGTTACAACTGCTCCTACGATGGCTCAGGCAGAAGAGGTTATGTCCCCGATTCGAACTGCCATTACAAGAGCTAGAGGCCCGCTGTATAAGTTTTTGACTGAAGGCTCTCTCCAGAATACTACAGGATCAAGAGCAAACCGCTGTCAGTTAGCCTCGACAAAGAAGGGAATTCAGAATTTTCTTACTGGTTCAATACTTGAGGTTAGGCCAATGTCGATTGACAAGCTTCAGGGTTTGCGAGTTAAGATAGCTACGGTTGATGAATGGCTCTCTGGCGATGTTAGAGAAGATCCGATAGGCGCGTTGGAGCAGGGCGCAGCTAAGGAACAGGGGTCAGCTGAAAATAATGACTATCTTATTGTTGCGATCAGTTCAGAAGGTACTGTCCGAAATGGAAGCGGCGACACAATCAAAATGGAGTTGTCTGACATCCTTAAGGGAGAGTATTACAACCCACATGTATCTATTTGGTGGTACAAATTAGATGACATAGAGGAAGTTAACAACCCTGATATGTGGTTAAAAGCAAATCCAAATCTCGGTAAGACGGTTACTTATGAGACATATCAGCTCGAAGTAGAGCGTGCTGAGAAAAACCCCGCGGCAAGAAATGATATTCTTGCTAAGCGTTTCGGAATCCCGATGGAAGGCTATACTTATTACTTCACTTATGAAGAGACCCTTCCTCACCGTAAACGGGAATTCTGGAAGATGCCTTGTTCTCTTGGGGGGGATCTTTCTCAGGGAGACGACTTCTGTGCCTTCACTTTCTTGTTCCCACTTTCAAATGGCAGCTTCGGAGTAAAAACTCGTAACTACATTACCGAACTTACGCTTGCAAAACTTCCAGCAGCAATGCGAACAAAGTATGATCAGTTCATGAAAGAGGGCAGCCTTGTTGTTATGCCAGGGACCGTTCTTGATATGATGGAAGTTTATGAAGATCTCGACAATCATATTTCGGAAAGAGAGTATGATGTTCGTTGCTTTGGATTCGATCCGTATAACGCTAGAGAATTTGTTGAGCGTTGGGAGCGAGAGAATGGGCCGTTCGGCATCGAGAAGGTTATCCAAGGTGCAAAAACTGAGTCTGTCCCACTCGGAGAACTCAAGAAATTATCCGAAGAGAGAATGCTTTTGTTTGATGAAGATCTTATGACCTTTGCGATGGGCAACTGCATTACTATTGAGGATACTAATGGCAACCGAAAACTGCTAAAGAAACGCTATGATCAAAAGATTGATGCTGTGGCAGCTATGATGGATGCCTATATTGCATTTAAACTTAATAGAGAAGCATTTGAATAATTAGAAGGAGATCTTGGCCCAGAATGGATTGCACTTGTGGAACTGAGATACACTCTCCAGTGAAGGAGGAAAATCAAAATGGAACAATCTTTTGGGTCCAGGCTTAAGCATGCCTGGAATGTTTTTCGAAGTCGAGACCCGACTGCCGAATTCAGGGATATTGGAGCATCATATTACAATCGCCCCGATCGCCCCAGATTCACGCGCGGCAATGAGCGGTCTATAACCACTTCGGTTCTAAATAGAATTGCTCTAGATGCATCCGCTATAGATATTCTTCATGTTCGTCTCGATAAGAATGGGCGATTTTTAGAAGAAATCAATTCCGGTCTTAATAATTGCCTCACATTGAGTGCTAATACCGACCAAACTGGCAGGGCATTTAAGCAAGATGTCGTTATGTCAATGCTTGATGAGGGCTGTGTCGCGATCGTTCCGACGGATACTACGACAGATCCGAAGGTTACTGATTCGTATGACGTTGAAACCATGCGGGTTGGTAAAATTATTCAGTGGCGTCCGCGGCATGTGCAGGTCCGACTCTACAATGAGCAAACAGGAAAGAAAGAGGAACTTTGGCTTCCTAAGAAGACGGTGGCCATTGTGGAAAATCCTCTTTATGCTGTTATGAATGAGCCTAACTCGACCATGCAGCGACTAATTCATAAGCTCGGTCTTCTTGACATAACAGACGAGCAAACCGCGTCTGGCAAACTTGATTTGATCATCCAGTTGCCTTATGTAATAAAGACGGATGCTCGTCGCCAGCAAGCTGAGAACCGAAGAAAAGATATAGAAATGCAGTTGGCCGGGTCCAAATATGGTATTGCTTATACCGATGGAACCGAAAAGATTACTCAACTTAATCGGTCGCTTGATAATAATCTCATGAAACAGGTTGAGTATCTTACAAATCAACTGTATAGTCAACTCGGCATTACACAAACAATTCTCGACGGAACCGCTGATGAAAAAACCATGCTTAATTACTACAGCCGGACTATCGAGCCAATTGTGTCTGCGATCGCCGATGAAATGAAACGAAAGTTTCTTACTAAAACTGCGCGTACTCAGAATCAGTCGATCGAGTTCTTCAGAAATCCGTTCAAACTGGTTCCGGTTAACAATATTGCTGAGATTGCCGATAAGTTCACTCGCAATGAGATCATGACGTCTAATGAAATCCGACAAATTGTTGGAATGAAGCCGTCTGATGATCCTAAGGCCGATGAATTACGTAACAGCAATATTGCGGAAACAAAAGAAGACCCCGGCATGTATAAAGAGTACACGGAAAATTTAGAAGAAGGAGGATAAAATCAAAATGGAAAATTTCGATTTTAGCGGATGGGCTACCAAAGCAAATCTCAAATGCTCTGATGGCAGAGTTATCATGAAAGATGCTTTTAAGCATAATGATGGTCAGACCGTTCCGCTTGTTTGGAATCATCGTCATGATGACCCGAATGAGATTCTTGGCCACGCTCTTCTTGAGAACCGTGACGAAGGTGTTTATGCATATTGTACATTTAACGACACGGAATCTGGCAAGACTGGTAAACTGCTTGTTCAGCATGGCGACATTGTGTCTCTCTCTATTTATGCAAATCAGCTTAAACAGAATATGTCGAATGTTGTTCATGGTAATATTAGAGAAGTGAGTCTGGTGCTTGCAGGTGCAAACCCCGGCGCATCTATCGAATCTGTTATTAAGCATGGCGAGGAATGCGAAGAGGAAGCCAGAATTTTCACTGGCGAGAACATCACAATTTTTCATAGTGACGAAGATAATGAACCGGAGGAAAAATCTGACATGAATGAAAACAACGAATCTCTTGAGCATTCTGATGAAGAGACCATTGGCGATGTGTTTAACACACTTAATGAGAAACAGAAGAAGGCCGTCTACGCGATGATCGCCGATATTATGGATGGCGATAACGATGATGAAGATAATGATGACGGCGACGAAATGAAACATTCTGAGGGAGGAAATGAAATGAAGCATAATGTTTTTGACACTGATGGTATGCAGGACGAGAAGGTCCTGACTCACTCTGATCTCGACCAGATTGTCGAGCTCTCCAAGACCCCGAGTATCGGCAGCTTTAAGCAGGCTCGTAAGATCTACGAGAATGAGAACGAGTTGCAGCATGACGCTTTTGATGCTGAGACGATGGATATGCTCCTGCCGGAGTACAAGTACGTTGACCCGAAGGAACCGAAGATCCTCTATCCTGATGACACTTGGGTGTCCAGTGTTATCAACGGCGTTCATAAGTCTCCGTATAGCCGTATTCGCACCCGTCGTGCTGACGCTCGCCAGGCCGAGCTGAAGGCTATGGGTTATCAGAAGAAGGGCGACTACAAGAAGGAAATGAAGCAGATCCAGCTGCTCGGCCGTACTCATGACGCTCAGACTGTCTACATCAAGGACAAGATCAATCGTGATGATGTTCTCGACATCACTGATTTTGATATTGTTGCTTACCAGTGGAAGATCATGCGTCATACTATGGACCAGACTCTGGCGCAGGCTATCCTGATCGGTGATGGCCGTGAGGATACTGATCCCGATAAGATCAAGGAAGATCACATTCGTCCGATTTGGCACGATGACGACCTGTACTGCATCCATCAGGATGTTGATATTGCTGGCCAGAAGGCGAAGCTCCAGGGTACCGACACTGCGAAGAGCTTCGGCGATAATTATGTCTATGCTGAGGCTGTCATCGAGGCCGCTCTGTACTCCCGTGAGAAGTACAAGGGTTCTGGCAACCTGACTTTCTACTGCACGCCGCATCTGCTCAACGTGATGCTGCTTGCCCGTGACCTGAACGGTCGTCGTATTTACTCCTCGAAGGCAGATCTGGTCGCGGCTCTGAATGTCCGTGATATTCAGACCATTGAGCAGTTCGAGGGTCTGACTCGTCAGACTTCTGATGGTAATAAGAAGAAGCTCCTTGGCCTCTTCGTCAACCTGGCTGATTACCAGCTTGGCTGCGTTAAGGGCGGCGAGATCACGAAGTTCGACGACTTCGATATCGACTTCAACCAGTACAAGCTCCTTCTGGAGACTCGTGTCTCTGGCGCTCTTGTCGAGTGGTACTCTGCCATCGCTCTGGAAGAGCCCACTGCTTGAGTTTAATTTGTGACTCGAACATAAATAATCTTAGGAGGTAACATATTATGGCTACTGAAAGAATCTTTGATCATGCTGACGACAAGAATGTCGCTGCTATCGTGATTTATGGTAAGGAAACCGCCGACGGCAAAGCCTATATCGACAAGGCATGCACTAAGCAGTTCACGAACGCTGAACTTAAGAACGCGTTCATTAAGCGCGCTGTGATTTGCGTCGGCGAGAAGTACTTCGTTCCGATTTCCTATGCGTGTGCCAGCAAGGTCGGCTCTGTCAATTATGTCACCACGACTGGCTCTAGCTCCGACATTAAGACAGTTCTTACCAATCTTGCAGCCGTTGCTGATGCGTAAATAAAATCTTGGTGGAAATTCAAAATGGCAAAATTTTACGGTAAAATTGGCTACGCTAGTACGATCGAAACTAAGCCTGGAGTATATGAGGAACAAATTATTGAACGCTCTTATTACGGGGATTTGATCCGCAATACTCGCCGGCTTCAAAGTGCTGACAAAGTTAATGACGACATTAACATCAGCAACGAAATTAGTATTGTGGCTGATCCGTATGCCACTAACAATTTTCACACTATGCGTTATGCTGTTTTCATGGGTACGAAATGGAAGGTCTCGAACGTCGAAGTTTCGTACCCTAGATTGATATTGACGTTGGGCGGTGTATACAATGGGCAGTAGACTTGAACTACAGACCGAGCTTGAAAAATTACTCGGATCAAAAAATGTGTATTTTCAACCCCCAGCGTCGGTATCAATGAAGTACCCAGCAATTCGGTACTCTTTGTCTGATGTCGAAAATTGGCATGCGGATGATATTCCATTTAAGCAGGCGAAAGCCTACGAAGTAATACTTATTGATCGAGACCCAGACAATGAATATGTCGACAAGTTATCCCAGTTTAGATACTGCAGCTTTGATCGATATTATCCTGCTGATAATCTTAATCATTATGTATTTACTCTATATTATTAAAGGAGGATTTACTCTATGAAACTTGTTTGGGATAAAACCGGTGAGCATTTCTATGAAACTGGCGTAAAGATGGGTGTTCTGTATCCCATGAGCGCTAGCGGCACCTATCCGAAGGGTGTTGCTTGGAACGGCCTCACGGCTATCACGGAGAGCCCCTCTGGCGCAGAAGCCACTGCTCTCTATGCTGATGACATTAAGTATCTTAACCTGATGTCTAACGAAGAGTTTGGCGCTACTGTTGAGGCCTATACTTATCCTGATGAATTCGCTGAATGTGACGGCTCTGCGTCGCTTACTGAAGGCGTGTACATTGGCCAGCAGGCTCGTAAGACCTTCGGCCTGTGCTATCGTACGACCCTTGGTAATGATGCTAAGGGCAATGACTACGGTTACAAGCTCCATATTATTTATGGCGCGATGGCTTCGCCGTCTGAGAAGGCATATTCGACTATTAATGATAGCCCGGATGCGATCACGTTCTCGTGGGAGCTTAGTACCACCCCTGTCGCAGTGGCTAACTTCAAGCCGACTGCCTCTCTGACTATCGATTCTACTAAGGTTGATGCTGCAAAGCTCACCGCGCTTGAAGAAATTCTTTATGGCAAGGACGGCACCGGAGACGACCATGCGACCGGCGCGGTTGATCCCCGTCTGCCCCTTCCGGATGAGATCGCGACTCTTATGAAGGCTTCGGCCTAATATTATTTAACATTATGGGCCTCGCTTAATTGTGGGGCCCCTTTTCTAAATTTGAAAGGAGAAATTACAAATGCTTAAGGAAACTATTAAATACACTGATTATAATGGTGTCGAGAGAACTGAGGACTTCTGGTTCCATCTGTCTAAGGCAGAACTCATGGAATGGGAGATGGGTACGACGGGCGGTCTTACTGAGATGATCAAGCGGATTGTTGACGCTCAGGACGCGCCGGCGATTATCAAGATTTTTAAGGAACTTGTTCTCAAGGCCTATGGCCAGAAGAGTCCTGATGGTAAGCGGTTCGTAAAGTCTGAGGAGCTCGCAACCGAGTTCTCCCAGACAGAGGCATATTCTCAGCTCTTTATGGAGTTGGCGACGGATGCCGACAAGGCTGCCGCATTTGTTAATGGGATTATGCCTAGTGATATTGCTGAGAAAGCAGCCGCGACTCCCGCTGCAATCTAACCAGCAAGGAGATTAAGAGATGCTCCAGATAACCGTTCCTGGAAGGGAACTCTTCGATGAAAAACGTGGACAATTCCTTGTTGTCAGAGAGCAGACTTTGCAGCTGGAGCATTCTCTTGTCTCTCTTTCAAAATGGGAATCAAAATGGTGTAAGTGTTTCTTCTCTAGGGAAGATAAGACACGAGATGAAACCATTGACTATATAAAGTGCATGACTATCACCCGAAATGTACCGTCGGAAGTGTATCTGTGCCTTACTCGAGATAATATCGATGAGATTAACAAGTACATTGCGGCTCCAATGACTGCTACATATTTCTCGGATGAGAACAAGAACAGTCCGAGTCGAGAGCAGATAACTTCTGAATTGATATATTATTGGATGATCGCGCTCAACATTCCATTTGAATGCGAAAAATGGCACTTGAATCGTCTGCTTACTCTTATTAAGGTGTGTAGCATCAAGAACGAGCCTCCCAAAAAGAGAAGTAGACATGAAATAATGTCTAGAAATGCAGCGCTTAATGCTGCACGAAGGAAGAAATTAAACACGAAAGGGTGATAATTATGAGCAATAGCCCTCTTGTTAGCTATACTAGGATTAGTCCTTGCAAGAATCCTAGGAATCATAAAATTGACACAATTACTATTCACTGCGTAGTCGGCCAGGCTAGTGTTGAAGGCCTTGGTGCCGCATTTGCCAATTATAATAACCAGGCTTCGTCCAATTATGGAATTGGTTCCGATGGACGGATTGGCATGTATGTTGAAGAGAAAGACCGTTCCTGGTGCTCTTCAAGCGGCTCGAATGACCACAGGGCGATTACAATTGAATGTGCTTCGGATGCATATTATCCGTATGCTATTAATGATGCCGTCTATGGGTCTCTTATCGATTTACTTGTCGATATTTGCATTCGAAATGGGATTGAGTCTCTTAAATGGCAAGCTGATAAAAGTCTTATCGGCTGCCCTGAAGAACAGAATATGACTGTTCATAGATGGTTTTACAATAAGTCTTGCCCCGGCGATTACATCTATGATCGTCTTTATGACATCGCAGCAGAAGTTAATGAACGACTGGAGGATTATTACATGACTCAGGATACTTTTAATAAAATGTTTGATACTGCTATGGCCAGATATCGTGCCCAGCTTCAGGATAATGATTCGTCTAACTGGAGTGAAGAGGCGCGTAATTGGGCTGTTAAGCATGGCCTTATTGCTGGTTCTTCGGATACCGAGTTCAATGGTATGTGGGAAGACTACATGACGAGAGAACAGCTTGTGACGGTTCTCTATCGATTTGCTACACTTATGGGCAAATAATACATTTCGGAAGTAGGGATGAACATTGATAAGGTTCAGACAAAAGGGTGACTTTTCTAATCTAAATCGATTCTTAGAAAGAGCAAAGAACGTTATTAAAATTGGCGAACTTGACAAGTACGGTCGAGAAGGCGTGGCTGCTCTTGCGTCTGCAACTCCTGTTGATTCCGGGTTGACTGCCGATTCGTGGTATTATGAAGTAGAACATCAAAATGGAAAATCTTCAATAAATTTTTACAATTCTAATCTTAATAAAGGTGTGCCTATTGCTATCATATTGCAATACGGGCACGGAACTGGAAACGGCGGTTGGGTCGAGGGACGAGATTACATCAATCCTGCGATTCAACCACTGTTTGATGCAATAGCAAATAACGCATGGAAGGAGGTCACTGAATCATGAGCAAAAAAGTAGATGAAAGAGTCGTAGAGATGCGGTTCGAGAATGGGCAGTTCGAGAAGGGTGTGGCGCAGTCCACGGAAAGTCTCAATAAGCTCAAGAAGAGTTTGAATCTCGAAGGCGCTGCAAAAGGCCTTGAGAATGTGAACTCCGCTGCAAAAAATACATCTGGAATTGAAAGTTTAGCGGCCAGTCTTGAAAAGGTTGAGCGTCGGTTCTCCACTATGGGGATCGTTGGCATGCGAGTAATTGAGAATCTTACCGACTCCGCTATGCGTTTTGCAAAGAAGACTGTTGGTTTTGTGACCAATGGTATTATCAATGGCGGTAAAAGAAGAGCCATGAACCTGGAGAATGCCAACTTCCAGCTTCAGGGTCTTCTTAAGAATGAAGAAGCTGTCGCTGCTGTTATGCAGAACGTCAGCGATGCCGTTGATGGAACGGCGTATAGTTTGGATGCAGCAGCGAAAGTTGCTTCTCAGTTAGCGGCATCTGGTATGAAGGCTGGAGACGAAATGTTCTCGGCTCTTAGAGGTGTCGCTGGCGTCGCCGCGATGACAAATAGCTCTTACGAAGACATTGGCCGCATCTTTACTCAGGTTGCCGGCCAGGGCCGAATGATGGGCGATCAGCTTCTGCAATTATCCGGCAGAGGTATGAATGCGGCAGCAACATTGGCAAGCTATTTGACTAAGATTGGCGATGGCACAAAATACACGGAAGCTGAAATCCGAGACATGGTGTCGAAGGGTAAAATTTCATTCGACACTTTTGCCGCTGCTATGGACGATGCTTTCGGTGAGCATGCAAAAGCTGCTAATAGTACATTTGAAGGCGCGCTGTCTAACATCAAGTCGGCTCTTGGCCGAATTGGTGCTGATTTTATTAAACCGCTTATAGCTCAAAATGGTCCATTTGTTAATCTTTTCAATGCTATTCGAAAGAAAGTTAACCAGATCCATGAGATAACCAAACCAATTGCTGAGTGGACAACAAAGACAATCGGCAATATGGTCAATAAGCTTGCTAGTTTTTTAGATAAGCTAGATATTAAAAATCCATTTGCGAAAGTCAATGGCGGAGATGTCGCTAAGACAACAAAGTCTTTTAATTCCGCTGCCGATGCGGTCAGCAATGCTGCTCAGAGTCTAGAGCATTTTCAAGATATTGCAGTCAGAGTTATTCGTGGTGAGTTTGGTACCGGCGCAGAACGAGTTAAAGCTTTGGCAAATGCCGGTGAGGATTATGCTAAAGTTCAGACACTTGTTAATAAAATTTGGCTTCGTAATGGTAAAAATTGGTCTGACTGCACTGTAAAGGCTGAGGAATTTGAAGAAGTTATTGGAAGTTTATCAGATACCGAACTTAAAAGTTTAGGGTATACTGAAGCACAGTCGGAATCTCTTAAAAATCTTGCTCAGCAGGCTAAGGAAACTGGAAAACCGATTAGCGAACTGATTAATAATCTTCAGACTCCGACTAAGAAAGACCTTTTCTTGAATGCCATTCAAAATGGTTTAAAAGGGCTCTCTAAAATTCTTAAAACCGTTAAAACTGCATGGAACAGTGTCTTTTCATCTAAGATTTTATCGGATGGAGTTTACAAAGCAGTAGAGAATCTGAATGCTCTTTCTGAAAAATTTGTTATGACTGATGAAACAGCAGACAAGCTTAGAAGGACATTCAGCGGTCTTTTCTCTGCATTAAGTGTCATTAAGAACTTTGTTGGCGGAACTGTTACCGTTGCTCTTAGAGTAGTGTCAAAACTGTTGTCTTCATTGCACATTAATCTTCTTGATGTGACAGCGGCTCTCGGTGATGCAATTACAAAATTTAAAGACTGGCTTAATTCTAACAATATATTTGTTAGAACATTTGGAGCAATTGTTAATAGCATTCAGAAGGCAGCCTTAGCGATTCGAGATTGGGTTAAGGCCTTTATGGAATTGCCAGTTGTTCAGAAAACCGTGATGTCAGTAAAAACTTCAATAGTTAATGCATTTAATGCGACTAAAGAATTCTTTTCTGATGGTAAAAAGCATATTGCAGATTTTATCGACAAATGGAAAGATCTTGATAAAATCACCCTCGACAATCTCAAGACCATGCTTGTCGATTTTAAGAAGAATATTCTAGACGAGTTCTTTAAAGTTAATTTTAACTTCAGTTTCAAAGGCATAACTAATAAAGTTAAAGGCTTAAAGACGTCTATGAAGACCGAACTTAAGTCCGCAACCAGTATCCTCGATAGATTCAAGACGTCGCTCTTTGACCTTGCTGAAGAAGTTCGATCCAAAGTTAGAATGGGCGATATTTTTGGCTATGGTATGGCAGCTTTGATGGTCAAGTCTGTTATGGACATTGGCAAGTCCCTTGAAATGCTTGCAGATCCTCTTGCTGGCGTTGCCGGGATTCTTAAAGGGTTTGCTGGAATTGAAAAGTCCGCCGCTAAATTCATCGATTCTAAAACGCTAATAGAAAAAGCAAGAGCCTTCAATATTTTGTCAAGTGCGATTGTTAAACTTGCATTTGCCGTTGCGCTTCTTGTTGCAAGCATGTACGTTATCAATGACATAAATCAAAATGGAGAGCTTTCGATGCCTCTTCTTACGATTATTGGATTGATGGGAACGCTTGCACTTCTAGCGTATGCAGTTAGCAAAACTAATTTTTCTGGTATCGCTAAGATTTCTGGAATAATGTTTTCTATCGGAGGGGCTATTGCTTTGCTAGCCCTTGCGCTTAAGACAATGGATGGGCTGGATATTAAGAACACTTGGAAGAATGCGGCAGTACTAGTTGGAATAATTGTGGTCTTAGGTACAGTTGCTGGGATTCTAGGCACAAAGGCGCCGCAATTATCTAAAGGTGGAATTCTGCTCATTGCTTTTGCTGCCGCGGTTGGCATATTGGCTAAAGCACTTAAAAGTATTAGCAAAATCGATAAAGATAGTCTGAACCGGTCTTTTGCAACTCTTGTTGGTCTGATTTTAGCCCTTAGTATTGCTGCGACGGGTCTTCAGGGTATTTCATTCTCTGCTGGAGTCGGCCTTATTGCTATGGTCGTGGCTTTAAAGTTGTTAATGAAAGTTCTTGATGATCTTTGCAATTTTGATGGGAACAAGATAGCAGCTAATCTTATTACAATCATTGGTATATTGGGCATCTTGGCAGCGTTAATGGCAATTACAAACCTTGCTGGAGCAAACGCAGCTAAAGGCGGAATCGGCATGTTGGCTCTTGCTGGAGCAATGTACACTATGGTTAAAGCTATTAAAGCAATGGCTGAAATATCCCAGGATGATCTCAAGCGGATAACTCCGATTCTTATCTCTCTTCTTGGCATTTTTGGCGTGCTGATCGCTGTTTCGAATCTTGCGGGGCAATTTGCACATCGAGCTGGCATGATGCTGATGATGGCCGCAGGTTCTTTGTTGATTCTTACTGGTGTCATTGTTATTCTTAAGAATATGAGTCCTGATGGCCTTTGGAGAGCAGTTGGCGTTATCGCAGTTCTCGAGGCTATGTTTGCCGGGTTGATTGCAGTAACGCATCTCGCCAAAGATTGTAAGTCGACATTAGTACTTCTTACTGTGACAATCGCAATGATGACCGTTGCATTACTAACATTAGCGCACCTCGACCCCGCATCTCTTGATGCTGCAAAGAGCGCATTGTCGTCGGTAATTGCGACGTTTGCATTGCTTGTCGCAGCTACCGGGATGTTTAAGGGCGAAGATCTTTCGAAAAAGTTTGGCGGATTGATGAGCCTCGTTCTTGTAACAGGGCTTCTTGCTGCTATTATTGTTGGCATGTCCAAACTTTCCCCGGATCAGGCATTACCGTGTGCACAGGCGCTTGCTGTACTGCTTACTGCATTGGCGTCTTCTTTGTTTATTCTTAGCATTGCCGGGAAAGATACCGATGAAGCAATGGCGTCCGCATACAAGATGACTGGTGTAGTGCTGATTCTTGGAGCAATTCTTACCGGAATGTCTGCGCTTAATGCCTCTAATGCGATTGAGAATGCTAAAGGGTTGTCGCTTTTACTGCTTGCGCTGTCTACGAGTATGGTTGTACTTTCTACTTTCGGTGGCGATGTCGGTAAAAAAGCAACTATTTCCGCGTATTTAATGTCTGGTGTTCTCGCGATTCTTGGCCTTGTTTTGGCTGAAATGACAGCACTTAATGTCTCCAATGCCATGGAGAACGCCAAAGCATTATCGTTGCTCATTGTGTCATTATCGGAAGCTTGCGTGCTTCTTGCGTTTGTTGGACTACTTAAAGAGGCAGCAATAATTGGTGTCGGGTCGTTGGCAGCTCTAATTGTGGCTATCGGCGGTATTATGTATGGAATTGGAGCACTTGCCAAGTACCAGCCCAGCATGGATGAGTTCCTCGATCATGGAATAGTTACTCTTGGCAAGATTGGCGAAGGCCTCGGCAATTTCATTGGAAGTTTCGTTAAAATGTTTGCTGAGACTGCCGCTTCGGCTCTTCCGTCGATTGGCACTAGTTTGTCAATGTTTATGGTCAATCTTATACCGTTTATAACAGCCGGTAAGATGATCGGAAGCGACACATCTCTTCTTGATGGTATTGTGGCAATAACTAAGGCGGTTCTTCTTCTTACCGCTGCAGATTTCGTAAGCGGACTCGCCAGCCTAATTGGATTGGGGACTTCCTTTACAGGACTTTCTGAGAAGTTTAAAGCGATTGGGGAAGCCATGACCGCGTTCAGCAATGCTACTGTCGGCGTAAACTCCGAACAAGTTAAGGCATCGGCCGAGGCTGCTGCATCTTTAGCCGAAGTCTTTAAATCGCTTCCTAAAGAAGGCGGTTGGTGGCAAACTATATTTGGTGGGCAAGATCTTGGAAATTTTGGTGCTCAATTGACGAGCTTTGGGACTGCTCTTGTTGGCTATGGAAATTCTGTTGTAGATCTTAAAGTTGATGCCATCACTAATTCTATTCCAGCGGCTAACGGCCTTGTCGAGGTTCTTAAAGCTCTTCCTAATAGCGGTGGATCACTTCAGACGTTTTTAGGAAGTAAAGACATGGCGTCTTTTTCTGATAATCTCAGTGGGTTTGGAACGGCACTTTTCAATTATGGAAAATCTGTTTCTGACCTTAAGGTCGAAGCGATTAAAAACTCAGTCCCGGCAGCAGAGGGTCTTGCAGACTTCATGAAAGCCCTTCCGAGCAGTGGCGGTGCATGGCAGAAAGTCTTCGGAAACAAGAATGCGAGCGATTTTAGTACTCAACTTACAACTCTTGGTACTAGTATGAAAACTCTTTCTGATACACTTAGTGAGGTTGAATTTTCATATTACGATTCAGCAGCTACAGCATTAAACTCTATAACTGAAGCAGTCGCGAATTTCGATATTGGTGGTCTTAATTCTATAGTTCATGCTATGGGCGATTTAGGAATTCAGGCGTCGACTTCATTTACTACTAATGTTGAGCAGTCAGCGATTAAAACTGCATTTGATGGGTCGCTTAATAAAGCCTTGTCTTCTGTTAGAGGCTATATGTCGAAATTCTATAGCGCTGGCGGGTATCTTGTTACCGGTTTTGTTAACGGTATTAAAGACGACACATACAAAGCAAAACTCGCGGCAATTGCGATGGCTAAACAAGCAGATGAGGCAGCAAGAACTCAACTTGGTGTTGCGTCCCCGTCTAAAGTCTTCAAGGAGATTGGTGGGTATGTTGCCAAGGGCTTTGCTAAAGGCATTGAGAACTTTAGTTATCTTGGGACCAGGGCAGTTGAAAGCATGAGCAATGACGCCATTGGCGCTACTAGTAAAGTACTATCGAATGTTGCTTCTGCATTGACTGATGACATCAATACTCAGCCGACGATCAGACCCGTTGTCGATCTAAGCAATGTTGAGAACAGTTCTGACGCGATCAGCAGTATGTTGGCAATGGATCCAACAGTGAGTGCATTCTCGAATGTTCGTTCCATCAGTACTATGATGAACCGCAATCAAAATGGACCAAATGACGATGTAATTTCAGCCATTAAAGATCTTGGAAGGACCATTGGTAAAGCATCTGGCGACACTTACCAGATCAATGGCATAACTTATGATAGCGGGTCCGAGGTTTCTGAAGCAATTCAGACGCTTATCCGCGCATCCATTATAGAAGGGAGGAGATAAGTATGGCTTATATTGTTACAATCTATGGAATCCAGGCAGAGAGCGGGACTACGCATAGTCTTTTTGCATCATGGCATAACGAAGCTTTTGACCATTTCGACCATTACAAAGTTAAATGGTGGTATTCTACTGGGGACAATAATGGCTTTCTCGAAAAAGAAGAAGAAACCTCGTTGAAATATTCGAGATTTAATGCCCCAGATAATGCCACAAAAGTGACAGTCCAAGTCATACCTGTCTCCGCTACCTATACGGTAAACGACACGGAGGTTAGCTACTGGTGGGGCGAATGGGCTCATGAGAGTATTTATTTTGGATCAGACATTCGACCAGAAGTTCCTCCGACACCGTCGGTCGCAGTTAAAGACTATAAGTTAACAGCTAGTCTTGATAACCTTAAACCTATCGAATTCGAAGGGAAGACGAACTGGATATATTTCGAGGTTGTTCGTAATGATCAGTATGTTGTTGTTTCAGAAGGAAAAGCCAAGATTATAACCGGACATGCTCAATTTTCTTGTGACATTGGCGCTGGCGGCGAGTATAAGGTCAGGGCCAAGGCCGTGCGAACGCATAAATCCAAGACGATAGTTAAATCATATACGAGAAAGCCATCTAATAGTTCCACATCTGGAACCTGGTTCGATACTGCGAAGAACACGATGCAGAATATGACATTTACTACCGTAGAGACTGACGTCATCGATGACAACGGTGTCAGTGGGTGGTCAGATTATTCTTCAAATGTTCACACAAAACCAGAGTCTTCAGATGGCCTGCTCATCACAACGTGTCGTGCCCAAACAACAACATCCGTATATTTGGCGTGGTCTACGATTACCGGTGCTACTACGTATGATATTGAGTATGCAACTGAAAAAGGACATCTTGGATCTTCTGATGCATCATCTACTGTAAGCGGGATCGAGTTTACTCACTATGAAAAGACTGGGCTTACAACCGGAGCCGAATACTTTTTCCGTTTGCGAGCAACAAATGATGCTGGGAGCTCTGATTGGTCTCCTATTGTTTCGGTTGTTCTTGGCAAAACTCCTTCGGCCCCAACAACGTGGTCATCTTCGACCACATGCATGGTTGGCGATAATTTAATCCTTAGTTGGCTTCACAACGCGGAGGACGGGTCGACTCAAACATATGCGCAGATTGAGATTTATGTCAATGGTGTAAAAGAAACGTACACTATTGACAGCACCACAGAGGAAGATGATAAGAAGACGATGTCTTACACTATAGACACGTCTTCTTATACCGAAGGAACTAAAATCCAATGGAGAGTCCGTACTGCAGGTGTCACAAAAGACTATGGCGATTGGTCCATTCAAAGAACTGTTGACGTTTATGCTGTTCCCTCGTTAAATCTTGCAGTCACCGATTCCACTGGCAACACTGTTCAAACTCTTTCCTCGTTTCCAATCAAAATTTCAGCCACAGCAGGTCCGGCAACTCAATCTCCTGTTGGGTATTATTTAACGTTTATCGCAAATCAAGCATATACGGCGACAGACTCGGTTGGAAACCATAAGAATATCGTATCTGGAGATGAGGTGTACTCTAAGTACTTTGACATATCAACAGATTTGTCGGTGGTATTATCTGCAGGAGATATATCCCTTCAAAATGGAATATCTTATACAATTGTTTGCACGGTTTCGATGAATTCCGGCCTCAATGCGTCAAGTACATTGTCCTTTACAGTAGCTTGGACTGCAACTTCTTATACGCCGAATGCTGAACTCGGGATTGACTATGATTCTGTGTCCGCAATTATTCGTCCGTATTGCAAGGATAATGCAGGCGCGCTCGTGCAGAATGTTACTCTTGCTGTCTATAGAAGAGAGATCGACGGCTCATTTACTGAGATCATGTCGAACCTTAATAATGTCGACGGCACGTTTATAACAGATCCTCATCCGGCTCTTAATTATGCACGGTATCGAGTAGTAGCAACCGACACTACAACAGGCGTTATTTCGTATTCTGATTTGCCTCTGTTTCCTGTCAATGAAAAGGCATGTATTATTCAATGGAATGAGGAATGGCGGTCCTTTGATTCTGTAAACTCCAATCGCTATGCCAATCCGGTTTGGTCTGGGTCATTCCTACGTCTGCCATACAATATTGATGTTAGCAACTCCTATTCTGTTGATAGTTCGCTTGTTGAATACATTGGCAGAAAGCACCCGATTAGCTACTATGGAACGCAGCTTGGGGAAGGGGAAACTTGGAATGTTGTAGTTCCAAAGTCCGACATCGAAACACTGTATGCACTTCGTAGATTGGCAGTATGGACTGGCGATGCTTATGTTCGTGAGCCATCTGGAAGCGGATATTGGGCAAATGTAGGCGTCTCATTTAGCCAGAAACATCGTGACGTGACAGTTCCAGTTACACTTACAATCAAAAGAGTCTCAGGAGGTATTTGATATGCCAGATTGGACTGCGTCAATGCAGCAAACGTTCGAGTATTATATTGTTGATCCTAAAAGTTGGAGAGACATAAAGCGGCTCGAGAATGTCAAATCTTGTACGATCAGTAGGGATTCTGATGCGGATACGCTAGGTTCCGCTACCTTTGAGTTGTCGGAGGCAATAGGCGAATGCTATGTTCGAGTTTATCTAATAACGATTCAAAATAGAATTCAAGAACGTTTTCCTCTAGGAACATATTTGCTTCAGACTCCTGAGTCTTCTTTTGATGGTAAACGAAACAGTATATCAGTTGATGCTTATACCCCGTTGCTAGAGTTAAAAGAAAGCATGCCTCCAGTTGGGTACTATATTCCAAAGGGGCGGAACGCAATGAAGGATGTTTATACTTTGACTCGTGAACATGTCAGAGCGCCTGTAGTTAAAGCGGAGTCATCGACGACACTGTTCTATAATTTTGTAGCGGATACGTCAGATACATGGCTCGCATTTTTGACGGACCTAGCCTCATATGCTAAGCACAAATTCGATCTTGATGAAATGGGGCGTATACTATTTGCGCCCCATCAAGATACGGCATCTCTCCAACCAATATGGGAGTATAGTGACGGAAACAGCTCAATTTTGTATCCGGATCTAACATACAAACACGATATGTATGGCGTCCCGAATGCGATTGAGGTCGTATATTCCGATGGCGATAGCCATTATTATACTAAGATCGTAAACGATGATCCGAATAGCCCGATTTCCACTGTAAATCGAGGGCGAGAGATCATGGAGAGGGAAAGCAATCCAAGCTTGGTTGGAGATCCAACGGATAATAAAATTAAAGCGTATGCTGAGCAACGGCTGCGAGATCTTTCGAGTCTTGAGTATACCATATCGTATACGCACGGCTATTGTCCAGTACGAGTTGGCGACTGTGTGCGCTTTAATTATACTCGTCCAGGCCTTAATGGAATCAAAGCTAAGGTTATAAGTCAAACGATTAAATGCCAGCCTGGCGTTCCAGTTAGCGAGAAAGCGGTATTTACTACTAAATTATGGGAGGGGTGATATTTCATGCCTTTATCCAGTGAGCTCGTGTCACAGTTTGCGAAACTTACGAGCAATAAACCGAAAGAAGAAAAAGAATCCACTGTCTATGGCACGACCGTTATTCAAAATGGTAACAAATACGTCAAGCTGGATGGTTCTGAATTACTCACCCCAGCATCATTCACAACTAATATTGCCGATGGGGAACGTGTTACTGTGCTGATAAAGAACCACATGGCAATTGTCACTGGCAACATTACATCCCCAGCCGCTAGAACAGACGAGGTAGAAGAAGTCGGAGACAAAGCGGATGCTGCGGAAGCAGCTGTAAAAGAGCTTGCTGCAGATAATATTAAAGTTAAGCAGAAACTCGAAGCCCAAGAAGGAACTATAAAAGATCTTACCTCCGACAATGTTACGATAAAGAATAAGCTGGATGCCCAGGAAGCTTCAATCGGCAATCTAAAAGTTGAAAATGCAAGTATAGCCGGGAAGCTAGAAGCAGCAGAAGGCAACATTAGTAACCTTCAGGCAGATAATGTTACGATAAAAGAGTCATTAACTGCTGCGAAGGCCAGTATTAAAGATCTTGATGCCAAGAAGTTGTCAGCAACTCAAGCGGACTTAAAATACGCCAATATTGATTTCTCTAATATCGGCAAAGCGGCAATCGAGAATTTCTATGCGACATCTGGCATTATTAAAGATCTAGTGATTGGTGATACAAGTGTCACTGGTAAATTAGTTGGCGTCACGATTACTGGCGATCTTATTGAAGGCGGTACGGTCAAAGCTGATAAACTTGTTGTTCTTGGGGAAGATGGACTGTATTACAAACTGAATGTTAATGCCCTCGGCGAGGCCGTGGCTTCTTCCGATCCAAAGTATCAAAACGGATTAGATGGTTCGGTTATAGTTGCTAAATCCATCACAGCGGAAAAAGTAAATGTCCATGATCTTGTTGCTTTTGATGCCACAATCGGCGGATTTAAAATTACAGATAGTTCTATATATTCTGGAGCCAAAGAATCTGCGACAAATACAACAAGTGGCATATATCTTGACAAAAATGGTCAAATTTCATTTGGCGATGCAGATAATTTCATTAGATATTATAAAGCTTCTGATGGAACATATAAGCTCGAAATATCGGCTGCAAACATATCCATAAAAAGTGGTGGCGAAGGCTCAAATCTTAATGACGAGATCAACGGCATCAAGAATGACGTTAATTCTTTAAGAGATGAGATCACAACGTTGCTGCGTATTGAGTCTTCCAGAGGAACCGTTTTTAAAAATGATTCAGTTTCTACGGTTCTTTCAGTTGTTATATATCATGGAACTCAACGCATTACAGATAGTTCAAGCATGAAAACCATTTTTGGCAGCTCTGCTCATTTACAATGGAAATGGCAGAAGTTAGATGATGAATCTTTTGGGACCATATCTTCATCAGACAATCGACTTGGTGACAATGGATTCACATTTACTCTGTCGCCAAACGACGTGAACACTAAGGTCACATTTATGTGTGAATTAATAGTTTGAGATATATGAAAGGAGATTCAAAATGGCAATTAAATCTGCCGATCAAATTACAATCATTGACGTAACTGACGCTTATTCTGTTATGCTTACTAGCGAAGCATACACATTTGTCGGCGGATCCTCCGGTGCAGACGCTGGCCTGACTTGCGAAACTGAGGCTGTCGCTTTTTGCGGAACAAATCAATTGGCATCTGTTTCGGTCGATGTGAACGATATTACTTGCCCGCCCGGAATCAGTGCTTCTGTGGCTAATAGCGGAAGCCCAAAAGTTAAAATTACGTTTACTACTACTGCAACGGTGTCCGATGCGTGTGAAGCATCAATCCCAGTTGTTGTTGATGGCATTACAGTTAATAAAAAATTTAGTTTTGCAGTTGCAAAAGCTGGCCAGAAGGGCAGCGACGGCACCTCTGTTACTGTAAAATCCACGTCTGTAACATATCAGGTCGGTAATTCTGGTACAGTTAAACCGACAGGAACTTGGGGGGCCGAGGTTCCGGCTGTTGGAAACGGGCAGTATCTTTGGACAAAAACTGTTGTTGAATATTCAGATGGCAAATCAACCGAAGCATACAGCGTTTCTTATAAAGGCACTAATGGCTCTGATGGAACCTCTGTGTCGATCGTAGACAGCGCTGTGGAATACCAAGTTGGGGATAGCGGCACGGTCACCCCTACTGGTTCTTGGTCACCTACCGTTCCATCTGTTCAAGAAGGAAAATTCTTATGGACTAGAACCACTGTTAAATATTCTAATAATACTTCTACTGTTTCTTATAGTGTTTCCTATAAAGGAATTAATGGCACAGATGGAAATGATGGTCAGGATGCTATTACTTTGACTATCACATCTTCAAATGGAACTGTATTTAAGAATAATTCCGGTTCCACAGTTCTTACGGCACATGTTTGGAAAGGAAGCATCGAGCAGTCTATCACTGACGCTGGTGTGTGCGGTTCCCTTGGCACCATTAAGTGGTACAAAGGGTCAGGCACATCTGCTGTTGCAACTTCGAAAACGTATGAGGTTAAAGCAAGTGCAGTTCTTAATTCTGAAGTTTACACTTGCCAACTTGAGTAATTGGAAAGGAGGCTTTGCTAATGGGTGCTAAAGCTAGAGCAAGTATTACTATATCTAGAATTATTGATGTTGAGGCGGAAATTAGATATTATTTATCGCAATCTTCAACTTTGTCAACCCCGGCAAAGCCGACTACCTATCCGCCTCCGTCTACTTGGACAACAACCGAGCCTGAATATTCTAATGACAATTCCAATACTTTATATTTTGTTATATGCACCGTATACACAAATGGATCATTTCAATATTCAGATGTATCGAAGTCTAGCACTTATGAAGGGATCCGAATTGCCCAGACACGAATAGATCAGAATGATGAAAGCATTACTCTTTGGGCCGATAGAGTTTATAAGGTTGAAGGCGATATCGGAAAAGTTCGCACGGATTGTAATAGCGATACTCAGAAAGCTCTCGAAAATTATGTAACCGAAGATGCTTATGCCAAGAACAAAGCAGAAACAGACAATAAAATGTCCAGCATTGAGGACAGCCTCGATAATACAGCAAGTAAAGATGATCTTAATGGATATGTTTCTAATGAAAAATATAGAAACGAAGTATCCAAGTATATGAAGTTTACTATCGATGGTATTGAAATAGGCTCCGCCGGCAATCCTCTAAAATTAACTCTTGATAATGAAGCCATTAAATTTGAAAATAATGGAAAAGTTATTGGAAAATGGGATGGATCGAATTTCTATACTGGCGACATAGTTGTTGAACTTAACCAACGAGCCCAATTTGGTAATTTTGCATTTGTTCCTAGGTCGGACGGATCAATCATGTTCCTTAAAGTTAAGGACTAATTTTCATATGATTGGAGGCCGGGTTTATGATATCAGAAACATCTGAAGCCTTTGGCACATCAAATCAATTCATTAAATACAGAATTACTGTAACGGAAAACTCCTATAGTGTGGAAAATAATACATCAAATGTTACAGTTACCATTAACTTTTATAGAACGAACACCGGGTACACAACTTATGGCAACGGAACCGTTTATTGCTTTATATACAACACTACGTATTCTCAATCTGTTACTTCCGATGATAAAATAACAAATAGCGGCATTGACTTATTTACAAAAACCTTAGATATACCTCACGATGATGATGGAACTAGAAATTTGAATGTTGCCGCATATATTAGTCATGAACGATTTACATCGGAAAGCCACGATTTCTACGTCGATTTAACCACGATTCCAAGAGTATCAGAATTGACCTATCCAATAACTTGGAATCTTGGGGATACACTCTCGTTTGCGATTAATAGAAAATCAAGCTCATTTAGAGATACCCTGTCCTATTCTTGCACATACACTGACGGTGGAGTTCAAAAAGTATATTCTGGGGATATTCTTACTAAAAGTTCGGCCACTAGTGCAAAATTTACGCCTCCATTGGATTGGGCAAGGCATTCCCCAAATGTTATTCGAGGAATGGCTTCTTTTACGCTCTCAACATATAATGGCTCTGGAACTTTAATTGGGTCGACAGTAAAAAACAGCTGGTTCACGATACCAGACGATATGGTTCCAAGCTGCTCTATATCTTTATCAGATATTTCGTCAATTTCTGTGTCTGGTGGTAAAAAGAGTTGCCTTGAATATTTTGGAAAATATGTTTCCGGCGTGTCCATAATTCGTGCGGAAATAACTGCATCTGGAGCATATGGTTCGACAATAAAATCATATTCTGGCAGCTATCCAGGTGGGTCATTTTCTGCTCAATCGTTTGATATTTTAACAAGCGGGTTACCAGGAAGCTGCCAAATTGATGCGTCCGTTCGCGACAGCCGAAATAGAACAAAATCAGCATCCGCAGTTGCTGACATCGTAACTTATTCTCCACCAAGAGTGACTGCCTTCTCAGTACACAGATGCGTATCAGAAACCGATGGAACGGAAAGTGATCATGGCAATTTTACTCAAGTTAAGTACGGATATTCAATCTATAATATTGCGAGTGCAACTAGCAATAAGAATACAAAAAGTGTGGTCCTTAAGTACAAAAAGAGTGCTGACTCGGCTTGGACCTCCCAGAATCTTACTGCGACTGCCTATACTGGAAGCGGATCTGTTATTATTGAAACTCTTTCTGATTTTTCGTACGATATCCTGCTTACAGTTAGCGACTCAATTTTGTCATCTTCAAAATCGACATCGGTTTCAACCGGCTATTGTATTTATCATGTTCCAGCATCGGGAAAAGGGATAACTTTTGGCGGTATTGCTGAGGGCGACGGGTTTAATGTCAAGATGCCAGCTACATTTGCAGGATCAATTAATGCATCTGGAAACTATTCGGGTCAATATGTTACCGGAACGTGGCTGCAAACGACCGCGGCAACAGATCTTGGTAGAAAGCCTCCTAAAGTTGCAGTCCTTGACGAATCTGGATGGGTCTATTCAAGAGCATTAAGCTCTCTTATTCTGGAAGCAGTGTATCCTGTTGGAAGTATCTATATGAGCGTTAACAGCACCTCACCTCAGGCACTATTTGGAGGGACATGGGAGCCTATCCAAGGTAAATTCCTGCTTGGTTCCTCCGCTTCACATAAGGCTGGTAGCACCGGAGGCGAGGAAACCCACGCATTGACATTGGGCGAAATGCCAGAGCATACACATCCAATGTATTCTGGTAATGGCGGAGGCAGTGATACTTGGACACCAGATGCAGGTTCTTATCTTATTGATAGTGTTACTCTTACGAAAAATACTTGGTGGGCTAGAATTGGCATGGACTCCGCCGGCAGCGGAAATGCCCATAATAATATGCCTCCGTATCTTGCAGTATACATTTGGAAACGTATAGCTTAAAACATATTTTAGAAAGGAAAGATATTTATGAACATTAACTGGAAAGTGCGTATTAAGAACAAATCTTTTTGGCTGGCTCTTATTCCGGCTCTGCTCCTGCTTGTGCAGGTGGTTGCTGCCCTGTTTGGCTACAATTGGGATTTTGCAGGCCTCGGAGCTCAGCTCACGGCGATCATTAACGCCATTTTTGCGGTGCTTGCCATTCTCGGAGTTGTTAATGACCCGACCACGTCTGGCATGACCGATAGCAAGCAGGCTATGACCTACAATATGCCCAAGAAGGATAAGTAAACTATATTTAAGAGGGTTCGCGATTAAAGCAAGCCCTCTTCTTTTTTTCTATTTCGCGTAAAAAACATAGTGTATTATGAAAAGAAATCACTTGAAAAAATTTTACATATGAAGGAGAATTATTATGTGCATTACTACTGATGGTCTGGTAGTTACGTACGAAGAGTTTCTTGATCTTGTAATTAACGGCAAGTAAATTCTTTAAAGGAGGAGTCCTAACAAGGGCTCTTTCTTTTTCGCGATAAATACATATGGTATTATGAAACACGAAAGGAGAGTATTACTATGAACAAAATTGTCAAAAGTATTATTATTGGGGTCGGTGTTTGGGCTGCAATGGAGACAATCTTTGCAATGGGAAAAGGGTATGCACTCGGCGTAACTAAGTACGTTGAGAGTAATGCCGATATGGATTGCGAAGAATTTGTTGACGCGATTAGCAGCAGCAAGCGCCCGAGCGCAAAATTTATCGCTTTTACGGCAAAAGCTACTGAGTATGACCTGTCTAAATGTGATGAAAAGGAGGAGTCCTAACAAGGGCTCTTTCTTTTTTGTACGCGAAGAAAACACCTGCTTTTATGCAAAACTATTAAAGGAGGATTTTATTATGACTTGGAAACAGATTGAGACTAGCCGCGAAATCAGACTTTGGGTTGGACAGATTATTGTCCCCACAATCACACTTGCGGGGATGGCTATGTCTATTCCGGAAGTTCGAGAAGCGGTCGGCTCTAAGGCAAGAAAAACGAAAGAGATTATTAATAGCAAGCTTCATAAAGGTTGAGCCGCATAGGCTCTTCCTTTTATTTTTTGAAAGGAGATTTATTATGTATTGGTGGATTGCTATTTCTTTTGTGATTGGTGTACTTATCTCGGTTTTATTTATTGACCTTAGATCCGGGTATGGAACTCTACAAATTGATCACTCTGATCCAGAAAAAGATATATATAGAATCGTAATTACAACCGATCTCGACAAATTACCTAGAAAAAAGAGAGTGGTTTTGAAGATCGAAGATAATGCCGATCTTTCGTGATATTTACAGATTCTATTATGGAACGTATTTGTTCACATCATTAAGGAGGAATTTGTAATGAGAATCGAAACCATGTTGCATGATGGGATTGAGGACGGGTTCAACGAACTGAAAAAGATTCAGGTTGGTACCGAGGAGTATAAATCCACCGTAGATGGGCTGACAAAGCTTTTGGACAGAGCTATCGAGATCGATAAGATCGACGCTGAAACTCAGACCAATGCTGACAATCGCGAGATTGAGACTAACATTGAACTGAAGAAGATTGCGGCCGATCGTAAAGATCGAGTTATTAAGAACTGTCTTACGGCAGCCAGCATCGTCTGTACAGCGGGTATTACTGTTTGGGGATCTCTTAAGTCTTGGAAATTCGAAGAAACCGGAGTTGTCACATCTGGACCGGGACGAGAATTCATGAAGAAGATCTTTCATTGTATGAAGTAAACGTATATGGTCAATTATAGGAGATTATTTAAACATAGTCTCCTATTTTTCGCGACAATAACACTTTGTATTATGGAACCAAATTAGTGTATTAAAAGGAGGCTAATATTATGATGGTACTTGGTTTTATTGTTGTAATTTTGGGCTGTATTATGATCGCAAAAGGTTCATCTAATAGAGACTCTTAAATGAGTCTCTTCTTTTTTTCGCGTTAGAAACAATGTGTATTATGACACATATTAAAAATGGAGGTAAATAATATGATGACATTTACGCTGCTGGTTGCTGTCGCGATTTTGGTTGCTGTGGCCGCAGTGCTTACAATTCTTATTGGGGGCACGTCGGTCATTGTGGTCTATGGCGACATCATTTTGTGCGCGGTATTTATCATCCTTATTATTAAAGCTTGCTTTTTTAATAAGAAGAAATGAAAGGTTGAGCCTTAATGGGCTCTTCCTTTTTATTTTCGCGAAAAATACACGCTCTTTAGTGAAAGAATAAGCAAAATTGAAAGGAGTAATTTATTATGAAATGGACTATGAAGCCTATCACTTGGGGTGCTTACTTTAAGCTGTCTGCAATTGTTACTGCTATTTATGCAGTAGGATGCACGACGTACTTAATTGCTGAGTACCATGAAGAAGTGGCGGATGCTTTCAAGAAGTTCTTTTGTAAGAAGAGCTAATTCCATTTGCGGATTCAGCAAGACGGGAGTCTAAGGAAACTTAGGCTCTCTTCTTTTTATAAGGAGATTTCTATGCTATTTTATGATTATTACGCCGGAACATATTTTGAATCTTCTATTGTTAATGTCCAGCAAGAAGCCCGCAGGCATAATCAGAAACTAAGTCAGGAAAAAGCGACGATGGATGATGGACTTGAATGTTGGATTATATTTTTAGAGCCAAATTCGTGAAAATTACAGGCCCTATTGTGAAGAAAGGAGATGCTTCAAATGAATTTTATTTTTGACGTTAACAAACTGATTACTATCGGAGGCATAGGACTGAGTGCAGTCGGTGCATTTTTGTCTAGTGTTGCCAACGATAAAAAGATGGAAAAAGCCGTTGAAAAGAAAGTAGAAGAAGCATTGAATGCAAGAAAGGAAGAGGAGACTTAATAGTCTCTTCTTTTTTATTTTGAAAGGAGTACAAAAGATGAACAAAGAAGCCATTGTAAACACCATTATGGACATTAAGAAAGTTGTCGCTAAGCATAGCCCTGAGATCCTCACCGGAATCGGTATTGCCGGGATGGTATCTACAGTCGTGCTTGCGGTGCGAGCAACTCCGAAAGCGGAGAAGCTTATTCTTGATCGAGAAATTGAGCTTTCCAATGAAAGCAACCGAGATGTTGAGCTTAGCAAGAAAGATCGTTTCAAGATCGCATGGAAATGCTATGTTCCTACAGCAGTCACTGGCGCGGCATCGATTGCGTGCATTGTGTCTGCAAGTTCCGTGAATTTCAAGCGTAATACAGCGTTGGCTGCGGCTTATAATATCTCTGCAACGGCACTGGCGGAGTATAAAGATAAGGTCGTGGAAACGATTGGCGAGAAGAAGGAGCATCTCATTAAAGATAAGATTGCCGAAGACCGGATTGAGAAGAACCCGGTGTCTAAAAATGAGGTTATCATCACCGGGAGAGGTGCTACGACCTGTTATGACTCGATTTCTGGTCGTTATTTCAAGTCCGATATGGATAAATTGAAAAAAGCCGAGAATGAACTTAACAGACAGATGCTTAGTGACATGTATATTTCGCTCAACGAGTTCTATGACGAGATTGGTCTTGACCACATTTCAATTGGCGATGAGCTTGGATGGAATATCGAGCGCGGTATGATTGATCTTTCATTTAGCTCGCTTGTGGCAGATGATGGAACGCCGTGCCTGGTCGTGGATTATCAGGTGAGTCCGAAATTTGGATATTCCGATCTTACATAATTCGCGAAAAATACATGCGATATTATGAGAACCATTAAACATTTGAAAGGAGATCTTTATAATGGAAGAAATCAAGAATGTTAAGGCTGAGGAAAACAAGACTGAGGTTGTCTATGAAGTCGAGGAATCGAAGGGCAAGAAGTTTATTTCCAAGGTTAAGGCTGGTATCAAGAAAAACGGCAAGAAGGTCGCATGCGGTGCGGCAATCATTGCTGGTGTTCTGGTCGGCTACACCATTGGAGCTAAACGCACCTGCCTGGACGTTGCCGACGACATCGATCCTGAGGATGACTACGATCTGCCTGAACTCATTGAGGATTCTTCTACGGAAGAAGAGACCGAGGAATGATCGGGTTCAAAAGAGGAGATACCTAACAAGGTATTTCCTCTTTTGTTTGCAAAGGAGGATTTGCTATGAACACATATTACTATTCCGGACCTGTAATGGAATTTGATAGATGCATCGCAGATAAGTGGGAAGGATCTACAAGAGCCGTATCCGAGAAGAAGGCAAAAGCAAACCTCGCATATCAGTACAAAGTGTCTAATGGTAAAGCGCCGAGGAGCAAAATCACGCTTCCTGGTAAGCTCATTGTAAAAGATTGAAAGGAGTAAATTATGGAGAGTTGCCCGTCTAATTCCTATAAGGCCAGAGAGGAAAGTGCGCTCAACGCACCGAAAAAGAAGCAGGTCACTAAAGTGACTAAGGGCATGGTCAGGACAAAAAAGAAAAATGAGATGTCCAAACTTGGAAGCGTGTTCATTTCAGAAGACGCATCGAAAGTAAAGTCTTATATTTTGATGGATGTGCTTGTTCCAACCATCAAAAAAGCCATTTCTGATATTGTCACGAATGGTGTCGACATGATCTTGTACGGCGAAGTGGGCCAGAGCAAGAAGCGCACATACGCATCTACAGTTTCTTATAGAGACTATTACGATAACGGAGGTCGAAGTGCCAGTCGATTTGATGATCCGCCGAGAGCACGCACTCGAGCTGGATATAGTTTCGATGATGTTATTCTTGAGACCAGAGGCGAAGCAGAGGAAGTTCTGTCGAGTATGGACGAACTCATTGAAACGTATGGGTCCGTGAGTGTTGCTGATATGTATGACCTCGTAGGAATTTCCTGCGAATATACAGATAATAAATACGGCTGGAAAAATATTAGAACTGCCGAGCCCGTACGTGTAAGAGACGGCTACATGCTCAAACTTCCGAGAGCATTGCCGCTTAACTAATTTATATTTTAAGGAGGATAAATAAAAATGAACAAAGCAGATACTATTGCAAAATTCAGCAGAGCGATTCACAATGTTGGTTTCCAGCTGAAGAAGTACAGCCCCGAAATCATGGCTGTGGCTGGCGTTGTTGGTATGGTTACTAGCACAGTTATGGCGTGCAAGGCCACGACTAAAGCCAGCGAGATTATTGCCGAGACTAAGACGTCCGTCGACATGATCCACGATCTGGTTGCAGATCAGGCAGTCCCCGAGAGTGAATATTCTGAAGAAGACAGTAAGCGAGATCTTGTGATCGTATATTCCAAGGCTGCCATGAAGTTCATTAAGCTCTATGGCCCGTCTCTGGCAATTGCAGGTCTGTCTGCGTGCAGTATTCTTAGTTCCACGACAATTCTTCGTAAGAGAAACATTGCTATCGGCACAGCATATACTGCGCTCGACAGGAGCTTTAAAACTTATCGCGATCGGGTTATCGAGAAGTTCGGAGAAGATTTCGATAAGGAGCTTAAGTACGGAACGACTACCAAGGTTATTGAGGAGACTACTGTCGACGAGAATGGCAACGAGAAGACCGAAACGAAGACAGTCAAGATTGCCGATCCTAATAATTACAGTATTTACGCACGTTTTTATGACGACGGATGCGCTGGTTGGACCAAGAATCCCGAGTATAATCTTATCTTTCTTAATCAGCAGCAGAGCTTTGCAAATGATCGGCTTAAAGCGAATGGCCACCTGTTCTTGAACGAGGTTTATGAGATGCTCGGGATTCCTAAGACGGCTATTGGCCAGCGTGTTGGCTGGGTATATGACAAGAATAATGCCGTTGGCGATAATTTTGTCGACTTTGGCATCTATGACCTGTATAATGAGAAGGCGCGCGACTTTGTCAACGGCTATGAACGAACGATTCTTCTGGACTTTAATGTGGATGGAGATATTCTCTATAGTCTTTGACTCGACGGGCCTGAAGGCATCGGGAGTGGTAATCCGATGAGAGACATGTTTGATTATCCTTGGCTTCTCTACTTTTAAAGGAGCCAAGGGACTTATATTTTTAAAGGAGATATTATTATGAAAAGGTTTATTGTGTTCGCTCTTCTCATTGTTATCATGACTATCAGCTTTGGCTGTGCTGCAGAAAAACCTACCGATTTGTCTGGCGCTTGGGTTCTTTCCGCAGATGACGGTGCGAATGAGGAATCGACTGGCGAACTTGTCATCGATGGCAAAGATGTTGTCGTCTATTTTGTATGGCCTCAGGAAAACACCAAGGCGCTTCTTTGGTATGGTACGTATACGCCTCCGAAAAAGGTCGTTGACGAGTATTCTTGGACGTCTACAAATGACCCTGATATGACTGAAAATTCTATTTATGCACCCGATTTTGAGGAGACTACATTCCAGTACAAGCATGGCATGATTCTTTTCGATTACTATGTTAATGGTGTTGCATACACTTTCCACTTTGAACGCGCGACAAGCGAGGAGGCAGCATAATGAACGACAAGTTGTCTAGCGTCATTATTTTTTGCAGCGGCGTATTCATTGGCGGGTTTCTGACGTGGGATTTCTTTAAGACTAAATACGAGAAAATCGCAGATGAAGAAATTGCATCTGTAAAGGAAACTTTTGAGCATAGAGAGCCTAGACATGACAAGGACTACAAGGTTGAAGAGGAGCTCAAAGGCAATGATGCGTATGTCAATATTATTGACTCGAACAGTTACAGAAATTATTCTAACGCCACAATTGAAACTGATAAGAAAGGAGGGGCCGCTGATATGGAATTGAACCATCCTTATGTAATTACTCCCGAGCAGTACGAGGATAATGTCGATTATACCAAAGTAAGTCTGACATGGTATAGTGACGAAGTCTTGGAGGACGACTGGGGGAACGTCCTTGATCCTGATGATGTTATTGGACGTGATGCGCTCACAACCTTTGGCCAGTATGAAGACGACAGTGTATTTGTCAGAGACGACGATGAGCAAGTCGATTACGAAGTTCTGCGCGATACCCGTAGCTACGAAGAGACTTATGGGCATGATCCGGTCGCAGCAGATCAGTAATGACTTTTGCTAATAATATTCAGAATGAATACTTTGACTGGATGGTGGCGCTTGTAACTGGCGAACGCTATGCAGAAACTATCTCCTATAGCAAACTCCTAGCATATTTGCATTCTGTTGAATTTAAGCCAGTGATTATTAAAGGCGATTATGATCGAGCTGAAGACGGAGTATATTTGAGATACCGGTTTGCCGTGGATAAGGGATACGACGAAAAACTCAATATTCACAAGTATATCACCGGGCCATGTAGCGTTCTTGAAATGATGGCCGCACTCGCTCAAAGATGCGAAGAAAGCATAATGACAGATTCGGCTATAGGAGATAGAACTGGGCAGTGGTTTTGGGGGATGATCGTCAGCCTTGGCCTTGGCTCTATGGAAAATCGATTCTTCGACAAGAAGTATGTTACTGGTGTTGTCGACCGTTTTCTTAATCGAGACTATGAGCCCAATGGCCGAGGCGGATTATTCACAATAAAAAACACCGAGAGAGATTTACGAAGTGTAGATATTTGGTGTCAAATGTGCGAGTATTTAGACGCCATTAATTAGTAAGGAAGGAGGTTTGGAAATGTAATGCTCGATTTTCTGAAAATTGCGACGCGAGAGTATAAGAAGGACAAATGGGAAGTATATCCTAAGTTCAAGGTTATCAAGTCTGAAGATCTTATGATTCGAGGCGGCGATTTCTACGCAGTTTGGGTCGAGGAACGCGGTCTATGGTCTACGGACGAGCAAGACGTATTGCAATTGATTGATCGAGAAATCTCTAACGAGTTGAAAGAAGCGAAGAAGAAGCATGGCGAAAATGTAGTTCCGAGATATATGTGGGACTCTGAATCCGGCATGATCGACTCTTGGCACCGATATTGCCAGAAGCAAACTCGAGATAACTTTCACTCGTTGGACGAGAAGCTTATATTTTCGAATGCTGAAACCAACAAGAAAGACTACGCAAGCAAACGACTTAATTATCCACTTGAATCTGGCGATATCTCAGCATATGACGAGCTTGTCTCCACGCTATATTCTGAAGAGGAGCGTCATAAGATTGAGTGGGCAATTGGGTCGATCGTTTGCGGAGACTCTACGAAAATTCAAAAGTTTATGGTGCTTTATGGCGCAGCAGGCACAGGTAAGTCCACAATCCTGAACATAATTCAAGAGATGTTTGACGGATATTACTGTGTGTTTGATGCTAAAGCACTCGGATCGAGCAACAGTTCCTTCGCGCTAGAAGCATTCAAATCCAATCCTCTTGTTGCCATCCAGCATGATGGTGATCTATCCAAGATCGAAGATAACACCAGACTTAACAGCTTGGTGTCTCACGAGCTGATGACGGTTAATGAGAAGTTCAAGTCAACGTATTCTAGTAGATTTAAATGCTTCCTGTTCATGGGCACCAATAAGCCGGTTAAGATTACTGATGCAAAGTCAGGCCTCCTTCGAAGACTTATTGATGTGACACCTACAGGAAACAAGCTCGCTCCGAAAGAGTACAAACGCATAATGAAGCAAATCGAGTTTGAACTTGGCGCCATTGCATATCATTGCCAAGAAGTATATTTGGAAGACCCTGGATACTATGATGATTACGTTCCGACTTTGATGATGGGAGCCTCTAACGATTTCTACAACTTCGTTATTGACTCCTATCATATTTTTAAGAAACAAGACGGAACCACGCTCAAGGCTGCCTGGGATATGTATAAGGTATACTGTGAAGATGCAAAAGTGCCATATCCATTCTCTCAGAGAACGTTTAAAGAAGAACTTAAAAACTATTTTAAGAACTTCACTGAAGCCGCTACTTCTGAGGATGGGCCTATCATTAAGAACTACTATAGTGGGTTCAAGACGGAGAAGTTCGAGATCAAGAAGAAAAAAGAGCCAAAGCATGAAGAGTATAGAATCCAGTTCGGTGAATACGATTCTATATTTAATAAGGAGTGCGCTGAATGCCCTGCTCAATACGGTAGCTCAAAAGGGACTCCGTATAAAAAGTGGGATAATGTCACTACAGTGCTTGCTGATCTCGATACTTCCAGGCTTCATTATGTCAAAGTCCCAGAAAACCATATTGTGATCGATTTCGATATTAAGGACGAAGACGGCAATAAATGCTTCGATAAGAACCTCGAAGCAGCTAGTAAATGGCCGGCTACATACGCAGAGCTCAGCAAGAGCGGCAACGGTATTCACCTGCATTATATTTATACTGGTGATCCGTCAATGCTTAAGAGTGTCTATGACGATGATGTTGAAGTCAAAGTGTTTAGTGGTAATAGCTCCCTTCGAAGAAAGCTTACTAAATGCAACAACTTGCCAATTGCACAAATTAGCTCGGGTTTGCCAATGAAAGGAGAAAAAATGATTAATAAAGAGGTTGTTCAGACTGAGCGGGGTCTTCGAACAACCATTAAGAAATGCATTAGTAAAGAGGTTCATGCAGGAACTAAACCGAATGTCGATTTCATCTACAAAATTCTTGAGGACGCATATACAAGCGGCATGAGTTACGATGTCAGTGACATGCAGAACGCAGTTGTGGCATTTGCTGCTAACAGCACAAACCATTCGGATTACTGCCTCAAGCTCGCAAGCAAGATGAAGTTCAAATCAGAGGAGCCTTCCGCTGGCGATCTCAATGAAGATGCAGAACTCGTGTTCTATGACGTTGAGGTGTTCCCGAATTTGTTTCTTGTCAACTGGAAATTTGCGGGAGAAGGCAAGCCTGTTGTCAGAATGATCAATCCGACTCCTAGAGAGATCGAGGACCTTATGAAGCTCCGTCTCGTTGGTTTCAACTGCCGTCGATACGATAACCATATTTTGTACGCTCGTTATATTGGGTATACAAACGAGCAGCTCTATAATCTCTCACAGAGAATTGTCTCTGGCGAAAAGGGGGCGTTCTTCGGCGAAGCATATAATGTCTCATATACGGACGTGTACGACTTCTGTTCGAAGAAGCAGTCCCTCAAGAAATGGGAGATAGAGCTTGGAATTCATCACCAGGAGCTTGGCTTACCTTGGGATCAGCCCGTTGCAGAAGAGCTTTGGCAAAAAGTTGCAGAGTATTGTGACAACGATGTTATCGCAACAGAAGCAGTCTTCAATGCTCGTCAAGGTGATTTCGTCGCACGAAAGATTCAGGTAGATCTTGTAAGACTTCTGCACGGAATCACGGACGTCTCTGTCAATGATACGACAAACAGCCTTTCTACCAAGATTATATTTGGCAACAACCGCAAACCTCAGAGTGAGTTCAACTACAGAGATTTGTCCAAGCCAGTCAGCTGGACTGAATACGACGAGTATCGTCAGAAATTTGGTCCAGATTATGTCTTCCATATCTTCGATCAGGACGGTCTTCCGACGTATGATATTTACGATCCAAAAGACGGGTGCACGGTTCTTCCTGACGGCTGGAGTATCATGCCATTCTTCCCTGGTTATGTGTTCGACCATGGACGGTCCATTTATATTCATGATCGTTCGATTGCGTGGCCTAGGGATCGTGATGAGATCGAGAAGATTCTAGAAGATAAGCTCGATACAAGAGTCGAACTTATTGGCGAAGGCGGCCGAGTATATTCTGAACCTGGCATGTACGGTGGAGTATGGGATGGCGATATTGCTAGCCAGCATCCTCACAGTGCTATCTACGAACGTGTATTCGGTCCGACGTTCACTAAGCGGTTCGAGGATATTGTTAATGCACGTGTGGCAATCAAGCATAAAGACTTCGACCTGGCAGGCAAGATGCTAGATGGCGCACTCAAGCCATATTTGAATGAAGAGCAAGCAGCAGACCTCGCCCAAGCTCTGAAGATCGTCATCAACTCGATCTATGGCCTTACAAGCGCAGCATTTGTGAACCCATTCAGAGATCCTCGCAATATTGATAATATTGTTGCAAAGCGTGGAGCTTTGTTTATGACGGTTCTCAAAAGTGAAGTCCAGAAGCACGGCTTCAAGGTTTGCCATATCAAGACTGATTCGATCAAGATCCCGGATGCTAATGAGGATATTCAGAACTTTGTTATCCGCTTTGGCAAGGAGTATGGCTACACATTTGAAACTGAAGCAAACTTTGAGAAGTACTGCCTGGTTAATGACGCTGTATATGTTGGCAAGTTCAAAGACGGTAAGCATGCTGGCGAATGGACCGCAACTGGAACTCAATTTCAGGTGCCCTATGTCTTCAAAAAGCTCTTTAGCCACGAACCTATCCAGTTTGAGGACATGTGCGAAACTAAATCAGTAAGCACATCTCTATATTTGGATATTAATGAAGGCCTGCCTGAAGGTGAGCATAACCGGGTGTTCATCGGTAAGGTTGGTTTGTTCTGTCCGATCAAGCCTGGCTGTGGTGGTGGTGAGCTTCTCAGAGAGGCCAAGGACAAAGACGGCAACATCAAGTATGCTTCGGCAACTGGCGCTAAAGGCTATCGATGGCTCGAGTCCGAGATGGTACGAACGTCTAATAAACAGGACGATATTGACCGTTCTTATTATGACAAGCTTGTCGACGACGCAATCGACACGATTTCTAAATACGGCGATTTCGAGTGGTTTGTCTCTGATGATCCTTATATTTCACCATGGGATGGCCCAGATGCGCCTTGGAATGAATCTACGCCTTTTGACGTGAGATAATTTATCAAAAAATATATTCAAAGGAGAAAATTATTATGGAAATTACTTTTGCACCGAAAGATATCCTTCAGATCGATGATGCTAGAATCACTTATAAGAACTTCAGCGGCGCTCCCTCTCAGTATAATCGTGAAGGCGATCGCAACTTTGCTCTGATTATTCCGGACCGCCAGCTCGCAGATGAACTTATCAATGACGGCTGGAATGTCCGCATCAAGCCTCCTCGCGAAGAGGGAGATGATCCGTTCATGTATCTTCCGGTTAAGGTCAAATTTAATGACTATGGCCCGAAAGTATATCTTGTTACCGGAAAGCGCATGAACCGCCTTGACGAAGATAGTGTAAGCATGCTTGATCATATCAGCATGAGGCAGATCGATATGGATATTCGTCCGTACGATTGGAACGTTAATGGCAAGGATGGTCGAACTGCATATCTGCAGTCTATCCGAGTAGTGCAGGACGTTGACCGTTTCGAGGAAGAGTATGCAGAAGAAGAACACCCCGAAGAGGATTGCCCGTTCTAATGGAGGATAAAAAGATGAAAACAAATCAGATCATTCTCTACGGTCTCGCCGGTATCGATGCCCAGTATGTTCCTGTTCGGTATTTTATCATGAGCGAAGGTTTCATGACTATTGCTGGACTGGTGCATACTGCAAAGTACATGATGGATAATTATCCGACGATTGAACATATTTATGCTATCGATAATCGACCGGGGCTACGGACAGAGTACGTCAATGCAATCCGTGATAAACACAATCCTATTGAAGCTCGGGTTGTTTTCAAGCATACGCTTGTGAACGAGGGAATTAAGATCATCTAATTCGCGAACGTTACAACCTATATTATGAGAGGACACAGTTAGCTCATATGAGCTATTAAATTAATTTATTAAGCTGTTCCTCTCAATTTTCGGGTCGTTAGCTCAGTCGGTTAGAGCAGTTGACTCATAATCATCAGGTCCAGGGTTCAAGCCCCTGACGGCCCACCATGTACGGCACACTAAATCCAGTTACGACTAAAGCAGCAGTCTGATGTCGCTTTCTCCTTTTGGTGAAAGAAGTAAAGAGGGCACGATCTTAAATAGATCGTATAGGTGTGTTTAATCGTAGGACTGCAGAAGGATTGGCCGCCCTTCGTATATAAATAGCGGCTTTATATTTGCTCCTGTGGTGGAATAGGTAGACACATCAGACTTAAAATCTGCTGAGGAAACTCATACGGGTTCGAGTCCCGTCAGGAGCACCATGCTACTATATTTTTGAAAGGAGAACATTATGTACTACAAAGCAGTTATGAGTGACAAAATCTTCAATGAGCGGAGTTTTCTCATCTTGGATGATATTTTCGGTCCTGGAGCATTCTCGGCTTGGGTCAGAGCTGGAGCTTTGCGGCCCATTGAGAGCCCTTCGGTAATTGATCTGCTTAAAAATGGCCAGCATTTTGAGGCGGTTCGGCGCTATCATGAAATTCATGAAGGGTCTACGGTCAAAGAGTCTCTCGATATGGTCATGAAAATCAAAGCAGACATGGCAAAATTTCAGAAGAAACGCACTTGCAAAACCTGCGGGTTTGAGTGCAATAACGACTGCCTTTATCCTGCGACATGCGATAACTGCTCTGAATGGGCGCCTAAATACGAGTAATTACTTATATTTTGAAAGGAGAATGATAAAATGCAGAAGTTTAAAGTTGGAGATAGAGTGAGGGTCATCGGTGGCGTTGGATATCTTCAGAACGCTATGCAAGGCCGAGTCGGAACCGTTGCCAGCGTGCGCAAGATTAGTAATCTCGAATATTACTCTGTTCTTATTGATGGATTTGACAACCCACATACAGAAGATCCTGCCGTCCAGTTCCATGCTAATCAATTGGCCCCGTGGCTCGGTGATGACGAAGACGCAATCTCTATTGCACGAATTCGTTACACCAGATATTGTGCGCCGTATAAGTCGGCAAATAGCGATCCAAATTACAATTCCTATAAAATCAAAAGCGTCATTTACAATCGTCCAGCTACGATTGTTTTCTGGAAAGACGGAACTAAGACGGTTGTAAAATGCGAGAACGAAGAGTTTGATCCTGAGAAGGGTCTTGCGATGGCTATTGCTAAGAAAGTTCTTGGTAATGGCTATCATTATTATGATGTATTCAAGAGATGGCTTCCGAATGACTAAACCATTCTTGTATAGCTACCAAATGGATGCAGTCAATCATATGCGCAATGGCTGCATCCTAAATGGCGGTGTCGGAAGCGGCAAGAGTAGAACGGGTCTATATTACTACTTTAAAGAACAAGGCGGCAGTATAGACCCCGACTACATTCCTATGAAAAACCCAAAAGACCTTTATATTATTACAACTGCAATGAAGCGTGACTCGCTTGAATGGGAAGGGGAACTAACGTATTACCTTATTTCCACTAATCCAGAATTGAATCACTATGAGAACAAAGTTGTAATAGACAGCTGGAACAACATCAAGAAGTATAAGGATGTCTACGGAGCATTCTTTATATTTGATGAGGATCGTGTGACCGGTAAAGGCACCTGGGTCAAGACGTTTCTGAACATCGCACGCAAAAATCAGTGGATCATTCTCTCAGCGACTCCCGGAGACACATGGGAACAGTATATTCCTGTATTCATTGCAAATGGGTTCTACAAAAACAAGACCGAATTTACACGTGAGCATTGTGTATATTCTCGATACACGAAGTATCCCAAGATCGAGCGCTATATTAATACTGGACGACTTATTCGACTGCGTAACCAGATACTAATTGACATGGATTTTTCTCGTAAGACCGTGCCGCATCACGAGGATATTTATGTCAACTACAATGTTCCAAAATATAAGGAAGCATTCAAGACTCGTTGGGATCCGTATAAAAATGAGCCGATCCAGCAGGCAGCGGGGCTGTGCTATGTCTTAAGACGGATCGTAAACGAAGACGAGTCGAGACAAGTAGCTCTGATGGAGCTCGCCGAGAAGCATCCTAGAATCATTGTATTCTACAATTACGACTATGAGCTTGATATTTTGAAAGGATTGTATTATGGATCTAATACAAAAGTGGCTGAGTGGAATGGTCACCAGCATCAACCTGTTCCTGATGGATCTTCTTGGATATATTTGGTCAATTATGGGGCTGGAGCAGAAGGATGGAATTGCATTAAGACGGACACCATTGTGTTCTATTCTCAGTCCTATAGCTACAAAACAGTGTCTCAAGCAGCTGGAAGAATTGATCGGCTCAACACCCCATTCCGAGACTTATATTACTACCACTTCAAATCAAGATCCGGAATAGATTTGGCAATCAGCAAGGCCCTGAGCGAGAAGAAGCAGTTTAATGAAAATCGTTGGGTCAAATGGTGAAAAGAGGTGATGCCAGACGACTAGACCGGATAATAGATTTCCGACGGTAAACACGCCTATGTAGCTATGCCCCTAACTGGGGCTCGCGATAAATACAACTTCTTTAATGAAAGGAGTTGTTATTTTTATGAAAATTAAATTTAGAAATGTTGACACTGGAGGAATCATCGAAATCGATATGTTCGACAGCGAGGCGTTTAATGAATGTATGAGTCATAAAAATTATCAGCTGATATTCGGTTAAAAGAGCCAGGAGATCTGAAACACGGTCTCCTATTCTTTTATATTTTGAAAGGAGAAAATACCATGGATTTCAGTAAGCCCATTTATGGAGAAGTTGAAGGTTTCATCAATGCCTCTGCCGCTAAGGCATATTTCAAAAACTACGGAATCGAATATACTGAACAAGTTGAAGATGGTTATTATGTCGGAAGCTTTTATGTCTTTAAATTTCCGACAATGACTGAAGAACAGCTTAAGGATGCTAACAAGTATACCGAGGTTACGTTTTATCAGTAAAGGAGAAAGACTATGACCGTTAACGAAGTAATGGAAACGATGGATAATATCGAGGAAATCAGGATTAAGATCTGCAATGGCGATACTCTTTGTGAAGGGGAGCTAAACGATATCGATAGCTATCTTGAAAGTTACGGTATCATCCTCGGAAAGCTCAGTGTGAAAGGAGCATAATTATGCGCGAAAAAAGATGCGGCAATTGCGTGAATTATGAAAACGGCACCTGTGATAACTGGGATAAAGGCGTCGGGATGCCATGCACATGTGCACCACCATATGATACAGCATGCTCTAACTATTCCGAGGATCCTGCAGACAAAGGCAAACCTCTCAACGCAATGCGAAAATTCACAGACAACTACTGGCTTCATCATGACTGATATTTGAAAGGAGATACATACAAATGATTTGGACTAACATTCTGCTTTATATTCTTATTGGCCTTCTGGGCTTCTTCTTTGGCATGGTCGTTCCACTTATGCATATTTCCAAGGCTTTTCGCGATACCGATGGCGAAATGAGTGCCGAGTGCGGACCTCATAGCGCCGATTGGTGCAACGGAGCTTATTGGTTTAGAGCTCATTTCTACCGTCATTTTTATGGAGGCAAGAAATGAGACTGCAACTAACCTCTACAAAATATTGGGATGGGCGAGAGCTCCTTGATCGATATTCCAAGCTGAGAAACTACGGCTTCAAGCTTGAAGGTACATACAAACACGAGCTCGCATACATAACGGTCGAGACTCTCGATGATATTCTTAGGCTCCTTGCCGAGATCGACAGGCCTATTATTTTGACGTACGACTACGAACGAGGGATTTATACTGCTGAGATTTACGACGACTACAGGGAATAGGAGGTATATATGCCTGCAGAAAGCTTAAATTTTATCCAGGCACGTTGTTCGGTTTGCCACACCCTATGGATTGTAGACGAGAAGAGCATCTCAGAGCCTTATATTTGCCCTGTATGCCGTGATGCGATGGAAGGAGATAAATACCAATGAGTGAACTTGTTAGCTGCAATAACAAGGAAGTATATTTTGATCAATACTGCTCTAGCTGCAAATATTTCGAGCAGCTCGATTCGGATGAACCGTGCGACACTTGTCTGGCGTATCCTATGAACGAATGTTCGCACCGTCCGGTTTACTGGAAAGCTAAAGATTGAAAGGAGAACACCAATGGATAAGAATATGGTGGATCAACTCATGGAAGCAATTGGCGCATATTGCGAAGTTTCCGCCATCATGCGCGACATGCTTATTAAGAGTGGCTATACACGTCAGGAAGCAGTTGATATTTCGGGTAAATACCTTGTCTCGGTCCTTCTGAAAGCAACAGATGGAGGTAAAAACAATGGCAACTGAACCTGAGTTTGAAGTATATAAGAAAAATGCAATGCGAGCAGCCGCTGAGCTTCAGTATGGCCACAAAGTCGTGGCCAAGATCGCCAACGCGAAGAACGAAGCCGAGGTTTGTCGCATTTTACATACTGCTAGAAATAAGAAGATTGAACTTGAAGAAACATATGGAGGTAAGATCTAATGGCTCTTGCTAAAAAGTGTGATGTTTGTGGAAAATTCTACGAAACTTATAATTTCAAAAATAACCAGACTAAACCGAGCGGCATTATGCTTGTGAATGTATGTGCTGATGATTATTATTACGCAGGGGATGTACTCGATTGCTGCCCGAAATGCATGGCCGCCATTATGGGCGCGCTCAATGACCTTAAGCCGGCGGAGCCTGAGATGCGCGAAGACGAACCAATGGAGGAATAAAATGAAGAGCTATGACATTACATTCGGTAAACCCGAAAGTCTGGAGGGCCTTACATACTATGAAGTCGAATTTAAGTCCAGGCCTCGCGTCGAGGATGTTGAAGGTATCCTCAGATCTTATGCGCCTAATATTTATGAACATCGTTCTGTGTTTATTGGGCTTGCGAATCAGTTTACTGGAAAAGCTTGGAAGAGCCGGTTCACATTGAGTGGGAGTTTCTGCGGAGATAATCTTTTCCTTGCGGCCATCGTACTTCCGAGCGGTCTTTGCATGCAATATATTCCCTTGGCATATTGGGATAAGCTTAATGTAAGAATTAAGAATTAAGGATAATACATAATATTGAAAGGAGATATTTATCATGAAAAAAATCATTGCTACTATTATCTCTTTGATCGTTTTGATTTCTCTTACCGCTTGTGGGTCTGAAGGCGGCGCTACTGTTAAACAGGTAGACCCTACCAAATTCCCTGAAGCTGAGCATTTCGAAGAATTCGCTTGGCCTGAATTTGGCATTTCCGAAAAACTTCCTAAACCGGATTGGTCTAATCGTGGCGAAGTTGAATGGGATATGGACACATATTTCTCTGTTAATATCGGCTACAGCACTAAGGCCGATTTCGATTCTTATGTTAAAGAATGTTACGATGCCGGTTTTACTGTCAACTATTATAACAACGAAACTATCATTGGCGATATGTATACAGCAAGTAATGAAGAAGGCTATATGATCTCCGTTGTTTATCGCGCAAAAAATATCATGTCTATTCAGCTTACAGCGCCTGATGTTGACGAACAGTAAGGATTGATATTTGAAAGGAGAAAAATGGTTAACCTTATTATAAAATGTGATCGGTGCGGAAAAACTTATGACCATTATGCCCTTTTATCCAATGAGATTTATGGTGTAGCATACAATTCCTTGAAACGATGCTGCCGAGATAGCAGCGGGCACGAGCACGAGACAGATATTCCGACAATCGATCTATGCCCAGATTGCATGCATGAATTCGATTGGTTTATGAATCCCGAACTTGAGAAGCGGTTTAGATTGAAAGGGGAAAAATGATGAACGAAAATATGAAACTCGATATTTCGAAAATTGAATTTGAAGAGGCTTACGATAACGAGCCATTCGAAGAATACACATTATATTTCATTGCTCCTAGAGATTTGGTGAAAGATAAACATCCGGAGGCAGCGCATTCTACAATTTCTTTGGAGCTTCGAACACGAACAGCCATGATATCGCCAACTAAGGATGGAACAGATTACGATTGGTCCGACATTAAACTTGATAACGACACAATAGATAGACTTATTGCATTGCAACCGGCTATTGCTCAAAAAAAGAAAAGAGAAAAGAGAAATGATGAAACGTGCCAAAGTTTACATTTGCGATCATTGCGGCGCAGTGGCCCTTGAGGAAAGATACTTCTTCATGGGAGATAGCTGGAAGGGACCTCCAGATGATTGGGCCAAGCTCGGTAACGAGGACCTTTGTCCTGTGTGTTCCGCGACATATAAAAGATTTAGGGACGAAGTGAGAAAGGAGAAACACAATGGCTAAAATTTTTAAAGTTAGCGAAGCATATATCGGCAACAGTGAGATCGAAGCATATGACGATGATGATCGCATTCTTGATATTATTGTGAATGATTATAATGTCGAGGGAGCATGCCGTGTGCTTTACGCTCTAGGGTATATGGAACTGAAAGGAACGGATATTTCTAATGCTGAAAATTGAAAACACCGAAGTTATGGGTTGGGAGCACGCCATTCGTGGTATGCGGAACCCGAAGAACTCTTGGGAGAGGAGTGATAGCTGTCCTTGTGTTATTCTCAAAACGCTCACGGATGAAAACTACTCCTATCGATGCGCTGGATGTAAAAATGAATCCGCAGTAAGACCTAATTGTACAATCATCGGCCCCAGCGACTACGACCTCATGAAAAGGCTTCGCAACGCCGGAACAGATCATCGCAAATTCATGCGGATGATTACCGTGTACCTTGATATTACTGCACCACTGTATTGGTGGTCTGAATATGATACTTATAAAGTAGGGACCGTTGCTAATTCCTGCAGTAAGATGCATAAGATGTTAGCCAAGCCATTCGAAATGAACGATTTTAGTTTTGATAAACTCCCTGGCTATAAAAATGAGGTTGGCCAGTATATTCCGGATTTCGATTACGATAAAGAAACTTGGAAAGAGATTGGAAAGACCGGATACGAAGTCGGAAACCTCGGGCGCATTCGTCATGGCGAGCGAATCTTGGCTGGCAGTTATCATAGCGACGGTTATATTTTTACCACGATCAAAGGCGATCAGATTCCCATTCATGTGTTCGTAGCGAAGGCTTTTGTCCCGAACCCAGACAATCTACCTGAAGTGAACCATAAAGATGGAAATAAGATGAATAATTCCGCAGAAAATCTCGAATGGGTAACTAGAAGTGAAAATCAACGGCATGCTGTAGATCTCGGTCTTCAGCCAAAAGGTTTGTCAACGTATACCGGAAAGTTTACAGATAAACAGCGCGAAGAAATCAAGGAACTTTGGAATAGCGGTAAATATTCCAGAAGAGAAATCGCAAAACTATATGGGGTTTCTCATACCTGTATCAATGATATTCTCAACAACAAGTACCGCTACGCCACAAAAGTAAACATTTTTGAAACCGTTGCTAGACCAATAGTCGATACATTAAACGAACTTCGCGATTCATATCTTCGTGAGATCGACGAGAAAAAGAAAAAACAAATCTGGTACGCGATTCTGCAATTATTGCCCGTATCTTACAACCAGCGACGAACTGTCATGCTCAATTATGAGGTTCTGGCGAATATTTATAAGTCTCGTCGTAACCATAAGCTAGACGAGTGGCATACCTTCTGTGACTGGATTGAGAGTTTGCCATATTCGGAGCTGATTACTGGTGAGGTGAAAAGAAATGATGCTTATCTGTAATCGATTCGCCATCTTTCCTCATCTGTGTCTTGAGTGTAAACGTTATATTTGGCTTGAGGGGTATAGAAGAGCTGAGGTCTGGAAACAGTTTGGGGAAAGATACGTTAAAGAGAATATTTGTAAAAACTGTCTGACGAAGTTTGATATTTTTACAGATGAGGAGGAGAAAAATAAATGAAATTCATAGTTGATAGTCTTCCTTATTATGAGGAGATTTGTCCTTTTTGGACACGTTGCGGCGATAACGCAAGCGATGATAAATGCCCGCGATATTGGGACAAGCACAGAGTCACTTCTGATGAGAATCCTCATGAGTGCAAGCTTTTCGTGGAGGCAGACAAATGAAACCAAAACGTAAGCATCCAAAGCCGAACCTCTACGATATCGGCCAGGTCAAGCAGAATGCCGTGAGGCGGACGATTATATTGGCGGAGTATGTGCTCCAGTCTAAGCATGGATTCGATCGTGATCAGATTGTGGATTTCCTGGAGAACATGACATATGTGGCTGAAGCGATTGAGGAAGGACGGCTCAATCTCAAAGATATTGAGGAAGCTAACAAGCAGGAAGTGCATGTTAAGATCGTGGCTGGAGACGAGAAATAGTGCTGATTTAAAGGAGAGGCCTGCACAGACTTCTCCTTTTATTTTTCTTTTCGCGAATAAGACACGGCCTATTACGAAAGGGTACGGCAGCATTAGGTGCAGAGCTTGAAAGGAAGGGAGCTCTTAATAAAAGATGGATCTAATCCGACTCCCTCACGGTGAGAGTCCGTGCATACGCTTTTATTTTTTTTTTTTGCTGCTCGCGAGTAAAACACTCCCTATTATGAGAGGAAACTAAAGATATTTAAAGGAGTGTATTTACTTATGAAATATAACATTATTATTGCAAAACTTACGGCTATCCTGTTCGGTTACGACATGGACGCTATCGGTAATTTTGGTTATGATATTGCTTGGCAGAATTCCTACCAGCATGTCGCCAGCATTGTCGGTATCGTTGCGGGTCTGATCGCACTGGCGTTTGTTGTCACTGCAATGGTTAAACAAATTAGAGAAGTTAAAGGCTATCATTAAACATAATAGTTTCTCTCAAGAGGGGAAGCTCTACATGGGCTTTCTCTTTTTATTTTTATAAGGAGGAGTACATATGGAATCGGAGATTCGTCTTAGGAAAGTTGGAGGAAAGTATATTCTAACTGCGTACGGACGGCAAATTGAATGCAACTCAATGGCACAGGTGAGAGAAGCCTTGTCACTTGATGAGCATGAAGCGGATCCGGAAATTGAAACTACTAAAAAAGAAAAGGAGACTAATGAAATGGCCACTACTAAGAAAACTGTCGTTGATGATCCTGTTGAGCATCCTGCACATTATACGGCGGGAAACATTGAGTGTTTGGACGCAATTGAATCTGCAGTGTGTAAGTACGGAGTACCCTCGCATGCATTTCTTGCAGGCCAGGTGATCAAGTATATTTGGCGCGCACCGCTTAAAGGTAAGTACTACGAAGACCTGAAAAAGGCCAGATTTTACCTTGAAAGAATGATTGAAGACGAGGAAAATGGGTGAGTAATTTGGTTTCCAGTTGGTACGGAAACAGTTTCCAATCGGGAATTAGTTGCCAGTTGGAAACTTCTGTTCAAAAATTGTCTTTAAAAGTTTCCAAACGGAAACAGCCAAAAATGAGCAAAAAATGACCCGGTTTCCGGTGTGAAACTTTTGTTTCCAATCGGGAACCATTTCAGTTCCAATTGGAAACCAAAAAATAGCTAAAAACAGGCATTTTTGGGCTAAAATGGCTAAAAACAGGCATTTTTGGGCCGGTTTCCAATTGGTACGGAAAATTGGTTCCACACCGGAAACTGACCTAATCTATTATGCGAAAAAAAAAATATATAATATTATATATAGTTTGGCCCGGTTTCCGGTGTGGAACTGGAAACCAATTCCAACTAGAAACCACAAATTTAAATGGAGAGGTGAGAAAATGAGTGAAGTCGAATTCATTGATATTTTCGCAAACAATTTATGTTCCCTTATGCAAGAGGTTGGGATCAATCGTATTGAGCTAGCGAATGAGGCACATCTCGCAAAAGGTTCGATTACAAGATATTTGTCTGGCGAGCGTATGCCGTCGCTGCGAGCGATCGTTAATTTGTCGATGGCGTTGAATTGCGAGATTTATGACCTGATTCCCAACTACGATTATATTGATTGAATCAATTGAAGAGAGTTCGCGGTAGTTGCAAGCTCTCTTCGTTTTTTTTTGTGTGTTTAAGAGTTCGCGAAAAAAACATGCACTGTTATGAAGAGAAGAACGATTTTTTATTTAAAATTTCGTCTTCTCTTTACTTTAACGCAAATGAAAGGAGACCTCGCCATCATGGCTAAGCTTGAAAGTAAATTCCAGAAAGAACTGATCGATGAGATCAAGCGTATGTATCCAGGCTGTATTGCTCTTAAAAATGACGCGGGGTACATACAAGGATTTCCTGATTGGACTATTCTGTATAAAAACAAATGGGTTGCGCTGGAAATCAAAAGAGATGAAGGCGCTAACAGACAGCCTAATCAGGAGTATTATGTTTCTAAGTTGAATGATATGTCATATGCAGCATTTGTTTATCCTGAAAACAAAGATAGAGTTCTTCAAGAGCTCTCTGTTATATTTGGAAGATAAGGAGAAAATAAATGAAGTTTAATGACCATTCAAATTTAGAAGGGTTTCACGCAAGCTTTAGCCCGAGTCAATGCAGTTGGCTTGGGTATGACGATGGCAAAGCTTTGGAAGTGTTTTCAAATCGTAAAGCTGCCGAAATTGGAACTCGTTTGCATGCATGGGCAAAAGAGACGATTGACCTTGGTATTAAGCAACCTCGTTCCAGAAAGACTTTATATTCTTATGTGAACGATGCTATTGGCTTTAGAATGAGTACTGAGGTTGTCTTATATTACTCAAACTATTTCTTTGGCACTGCAGATGCTATTTCTTTTAGAGATGGATTTTTGAGGATTCACGATCTTAAGACTGGTAGAACTAAAGTACATATAGAACAGCTGGAAATCTATGCTGCTCTTTTCTGTTTGGAGTATAAGGTCAAGCCGGCTGAGATTGGCATGGAGTTGAGAATCTATCAGAACGATGAAATATTTGTGCATAATCCTGCACCAGAAGATATCAATGATATTATTAACAAAATTGTGCATTTAAACAAGTTAATAGAAAAAGCTAATTACGAGGAGGAATGACACCATGAACCCAATAGCCGAAGAAATGATGAGCTATTACGGTCTGTGTGACTATGTCGAAGATTCATTGCTGCATTACGGAATGCCTCGTCGATCTGGACGGTACCCTTGGGGATCTGGTGATAATCCATATCAGCATGCTGTAGACTTCATTGGTAGAGTTGAAGAGAAAAGAAAAAGCGGCTTTACTTATGTAGATGATGACGGCAAACTGTGGACTGGCGATAATGCAATTGCTAAATCAATGGGTTTGACGTCGACAGAATTTCGCACTGAGCTCGGTATTTGCAAAAATGAAAGACGTGCTTATAATGTTGCTACCGCTAAAGCTTTGCAGAAAGATGGCCTCGGAGTAAGCGAAATTGCACGCCAGATGAGTCAGCGTCTTGGTAAAACCATTAATGAATCTACGGTTCGTTCTTGGTTTAATGAAGAGGCTGAGAAAAATATGAATATTGCAAAGTCTAAAGCTGATTTCATTAAAGAGCAGGTCGATAAAAAGGGCGTTATCGAGATTGGTGCTGGTGTTGATAAGCAGCTCGGTATCACGCCTGAAATGATGAAAAAAGTCAAGTATATTTTAGACAGAGAAGGCTATGTTGTTGCTGGCGGACGAGTTCCTCAGGTTACTAATCCTGGGCAAAAGACCACGATCACAGTTGTGTGCCCTCCCGGAACTCCTTACAGGGTTGACAGTAATGGCCGGAAGGTTACCAAAGCTGTTTACGACTATGCTAATATTCATCCGTTGATTGATGCCGATCCTATTAAGGATAAGAATGCATCGAAGAAAAAGCTTGCTTATCCTGCATCTATGGACTCTAAAAGATTGATGGTTCGATACGCAGACGATGTCGGTCCTGATGGTACTAAAGGCATTGAGAAGGACGGTATTATTGAGCTTAGGAGAAACGTTCCAGATCTGTCTCTTGGCGAATCTCGATATTCTCAGGTTCGAATTCTTGTGGATGGAACGCATTATCTTAAAGGCATGGCTGTTTATTCAGATGATATGCCGCCCGGTGTTGACGTTGTGTTTAATACAAATAAAAAGAAAGGAACGCCAGCACTCGGACCGAAAGATCATACTGTTTTGAAACCGATCAAAAAAGATGATCCAGAGAACCCATTTGGTTCGCTTATTAAAGATCCTGATAAAGGGGGCCAGTACTACTATAAAGATCCTAAAACAGGAAAAGAGAAGCTTGGCCTTATTAATAAGCGATCCGATCAAGGAGATTGGACCGAATGGGCAGATGCGTTGCCTGCGCAGTTTCTTTCTAAACAGTCGAAGAAGCTTGCAAACCAACAGCTTAAGCTTGCCATTACAGATAAAGTTGCTGAATATGAAAGTATTAGCAGCTTAACAAACCCAACTATTAAGAAACATCTTCTTAATAAATTTGCTGATGAATGCGACTCTGCAGCTGTCCATCTTAAAGCTGCAGCGTTGCCCGGACAAAAGTATCATGTTATTATTCCTGTTAATTCTCTTAAAGATAATGAAGTATATGCTCCTGGCTATGCTCCGGGTACTAAGTTGGCTCTTATTCGTTATCCTCATGGCGGTACTTTTGAAATTCCCATTCTTACAGTAACCCATAAAAATAAGCTTGGTCAAAAGATTATTGGAAATGATTCAATCGATGCTATTGGCATCAACCATAAGATTGCAGATCGGCTCTCTGGTGCTGACTTTGATGGCGATACTGTCATGGCTATTCCTACTCACGACCCTGCAGGTAAGGTAAGGATTACTGCAACGCCAGAACTTGAAGGTCTTAAAGATTTTGATCCTAAAGTTCAGTATGGTCCTGATACTTATAAAGCTGGCACTGTCAAACTTATGACCAAACATGGAACTCAGCTTGAAATGGGTAAGATTTCCAATCTTATTACTGATATGACGCTCAAGGGTGCTAATTCTGATAAGCTTGCGAGAGCTGTTAGGCATAGCATGGTCGTTATCGATGCCGAAAAGCATAGATTAAATTACAAGCAAAGTGAAATCGATAATGATATCGAAGGCCTAAAAAAAGAATATCAGCCGGACGGAGGAGCCGCTACCATTATATCCAGGGCAAAGAGCCCCGAGCGAGTACCGAAACGTCAGGGCAGTCCGAGGGTTAATATGAAGGGAAAGGATTACTATGATCCTACTCGTCCTGAAGGCGCTTTGCTTTGGAAGACCGCGGATGATGCTACTTATGAGAAGACCACCATCAATAAGCGTACCGGAGAGGCCAAAACAACGCTTGAAACCAGGACTCAAGATAGTACGAAGATGGCTGAGACAGACGATGCCTATACTCTTATGTCTGATCCGAAGAACCCAAGACAAATGGAGCGTCTTTATGCAGACTATGCTAATAAGATGAAAGCTATGGCCAATGATGCCCGTAAACAAGCTATGACCACCGGCAAGATCAAGTATGATAGCACAGCTAAAGCAACCTATCATGATGAAGTGGAAAGCCTCATGAGCAAGCTTGTAGAGGCAGAGCGCAATGCGCCAAAAGAGCGTATGGCTCAAATCAGAGCATCTTCTGAAGTGGAAGCTCGTAAGCGTGCTTATAAGGAGCAGACAGGCAAAGATATGGAAAAGGGCGATGTCAGAAAGATCGGCACTAGAGCCCTTAATAAATATCGTCAGGAAATGGGCTCCGTATCTCGTAAAGAACGTAACATTAAGATTACAGACCAGGAATGGGCTGCTATTCAGGCCGGTGCCATTAGCGAAAGCAAGCTTGTCCGCGTTCTTAATAATGCAGATATTGATGAACTCAGACAAAGAGCAATGCCTAAACAAACAAGTACTCTAAGTGTTGCTCAAAAGAACAGAATCAAGGCTTTGAGTGCATCTAATTACACATTAGCTGAGATCGCAAAAAAACTTGGTGTGTCAACGTCGACAGTTTCTAAGTATTTAAAGGAGTGAGTTTGAATGGAAAAGAAATGTATGTTGACAACGTTTGACAATCCTTATGATCCATTCGAACAGTTTACTCTTTGGTTTCTGTTTGATGTAGAAAAAGGTTACAACACTTGCGAACGTTTAGCAAGAGTTGCTAACGTTCCTGAAGGTTTGTCAGAGAAAGAAACGGAGGTCGCAACTAACAAAGCGATCGACGATATAATCAAATATGACTTTCTCAACATTTATAAGAGGGTCTATAGCACCCCTAGTGGTAAGGAAATATAATATAATATAGGGGGGGGTCAAATATAAACACCCCCTCCCCACAT
>OBCQ01000020.1_pt1 | contig 54862 bp, 48 predicted proteins | sample 1517991 | NCBI WGS metagenome assembly OBCQ01 (sample SAMN03418263, study PRJEB22391) | human gut metagenome | biome: human-gut; feature: organic feature; material: feces | host: Homo sapiens | place: Tanzania | collected 2013-01
GACGATTATGCGTATGCAATCGACAGTAAAAACTGCGAAAACCTTGTTATCGACAGATTTTCGGGCACTTCCGCCGACAAGAAATGTGAAAGTGTGGTTATAAATTGAGAACACTGTACATAACAGACCTTGACGGAACCTTTCTCAACGACAATGCAGAGGTTTCAAAGGAAAGCCGAGATATTATAAATGCTCTTTCAAAGGACGGCTTGCTTTTCTCTGTCGCTACGGCAAGAAGCCTCTTATCCGCAAGAGAATTGCTTGACGGAATTGAATTTAATGCTCCGATTGTTCTTTCAAGCGGTGTTTTTGTGTATGATATGAAAGAGAAAAAGACGGTAAACTGCTTTTATCTTTCGGATAATAATTTCAGCAAAATAATAAGCATATTTGAAAATGCCGATAAATCGCCGTTCGTTTTCTTTTTCAACAAAGACACGGAAGAATATGATTTGCAATTTACAAGCCTTAAATTGCCAATACACAAGGAATATTATGAAACCCGCCGCAGGAGTATGGGAAATATAATTCATCAGGCGGTTAAAATTTGTGCAAAAGAGGGCTTTGCGCCTGTTTTTGTATCGCTTTGCGACAAGTATGAGGATTTGTTGCCGATAACTAAGCAGTTAGATCTTTTAGACGGCGTTGGCTATTCATTTTACGGCGATACTTATACTCAATATTGGTTTTTAGAAGTTTTCAATAAAAAGGCAACTAAGCTCAAGGGACTTGAAATTGTCAAGGATTACGTCAAAGCCGATAAGGTCATAGCCTTCGGCGACAACAGAAACGACCTTCCCCTGTTCTCGGGTGCAGATGAAAAATATGCCGTAGGCAATGCCGTTGATGAATTAAAGGCGGTTGCAACGAAAATTATAGGCTCTAACAACGAAAACAGCGTCGCAAGGTTTATAAAAGAAGATTTCAAAAATTGTTTTGTTGACAACAACTCGTAAAAATGATATTATATTCGGGCGTCAAAAGACGCTTTGAATATATTTGCAGAAGTGGCGGAATAGGCAGACGCTCAGGTCTCAGAAGCCTGTGAATGTGAGTTCGTGTGGGTTCAAGTCCCATCTTCTGCACCAAAAAGAGCAAGCAATTTCTATTGCTTGCTCTTTTTTATTTGTTTGTAAAAGGAATTAGTGCTTCGCACAAATTATAATATTGTCGTAGGGACAGGGCTTGCCCCTGTCCGCATTTTATATCAAATTCAATTCGTGCTTCCGCCCCATCTTTGAGGGGGCTGTCATTTTTTCGCAAAAAATGACTGAGGGAGTTATTTCAAACTTGATATGACTTTCTTTACTCCCTCAGTTTCGCTACGCTCAACAGCTCCCTCGTCAGAGGGAGCCTGTGTCGGACAACCGCAAGGGTTGTCCCTACGGTATGATATATTTTTTCTAATCCGTGCGAAGCACCCACTTCTTTTCAATTTTAACTCTTCACTTTTCTCTCTTCTCTGCCCGTCAGGACTTTTGCCATGCCCTACGCTGTAAAATTAAATTTTAAGGTCTATTTACGGCTTTTTAGTTGCTGCGTTGGAAGAGACCGCAATTACAAAACCGTCAACAGAGCAGCAATATATTTCAGAATATGACTGTCAAATTTATTCGGGAAATACGGGAAAAATATCGGCGGTAAAATATACGGTGGATATACAGAGAGAAAAGTATTTGATGATTGACTGCATCAGAGAGGATATTCCGTATATGGTTTCGGGCTGTTTTGACAGCAATCTTGAAATCTCGTCCGGAGATGTTGCCCTGTGGACAGCAAACTTGCTTGAGGCTGACGAAAATTTTGTTGCAGAAGATAGCTGGGCAAAGAAAAATTCTTGATTATTCGTACCGCTACTTTCAAACATATGTGTTGTTTAATTGTATTCTCATTGACATGTTAGATTTATATAAATATAATATAAAACATGAGGAGGAATGCTTGTGGAGCAAGAGAAAAAAAGAAAGAATCATCTTGTTAAATGGCTTTGTTGTGTATTAGCTATTTTATTAGTAGGCGGTGTTGTTTTCAAAAAGTATGTAAAACCGAAAATAATTTATCACCCGCAACCGCATACAAATGAAGAATTACTCACTCTGTTTGAGGAAAACCGCCCACTGTTTGACGAAGTAGCACAGATTTTTTACAAAAATGACCGATTTTGGAACGATGCAAAACGATATGACAATGATCCATATGATACACATATTCGGCTCGATTCTCCTGACGAAAGAAAGAAAATGAAGCTTTTTACAGAAGAAGAACAAAAGACATTACGCACTTTTTTTGAAACTGTCGGAGCGTATAGAATTACTTTAGACTTATGCGATCCTTCAAAAGAAGAAATGGAACAAAATATTGTTTCTTAGAATTAGTTGTAATATAATAATTGATGATACTATAAATACATTTGACTTTATCTATAAATACGGTACCGAAACTAAGAACGTGGCGGATGAATATATGGAATCTTATTCGCGCAGGTATGATAACTCCTTGATATACCTTGATGATAAATGGTATGGTTTGTTATAAGAAATAAAGGGCTTTTCTTCGTGAATAAGACTACAAGACAAAAAATTGATATCCAAAATTATCCCAACAAGGCCGTGAAAAATCACAACCCTGTTGGGATTTTCTTTATGGTGCTTTTAGTTTGGTGCTATCTTAAGATTTTACCCAAGTATAATTTCGCCAACGAGTCTTGCAATTTCACCTGTAGCATAATTTATTGATTTCACAATTCCTCCGAAATACCTCTCGGCAACCCACCTTTTTTTACACAAGGGAAGTTATTATACATTGCGGTTGTCCGTAACAAATGTTTTTCAACATTCTACGATTCATAGGTTGCCTTATTAGGCTTGTAATGTTATTCTTTAAGTAAAAGAAAGGGTGGTGCTTTTATGGATGCAGCAAAATGCGGTACGTTTATAGCAGAATTACGCAGTGAAAGAGGAATGACACAAAAAGAGTTGTCTGAGGCTTTGAACGTTTCAGACAAAGCAATTTCTCGTTGGGAAACAGGTAAAGGTTATCCTGATGTGTCATCACTAATGGCTTTAAGTGAGTTCTTTTCGGTTAGCGTAAATGAATTACTTTCGGGGAAAAGAATTGATATTGAAAAATTGCCAACAACCGCAGATGAAAATGTGCTTGAAGTTATCCGAAAAAATGAGCGAATTAACAAAAAACAGAAAAAACAGGTTGCGATTTATACGCTGTTACTTATAATTGCTATATCGCCGGTTTTATTTATTCTCGGAAAAAGCCTTTTCGAAACTTTTACAACTGAAATTAAAGTCGAAAACATTTTAACATCGGTTATTTCGTTTGTAGTTGCAGTAGCGGTTTTGATTGTCGGCTTAATAATAAAAGGCGGAAATTTATCTGTGCTGCATTCATATCACTATGAAAATGTAACAGATGTTGAAAACTATTCGAGAGAAATGGGAACAACGTTAGCAGGAATGAGCGTTCCGATTATAATTCACTCGTTTTTAAGCCTATTTTATCAAGTTAAGGTTATATCTGTTGTAGGTGCTACAATATTGATTATCGGTTTAACAATCAGCACGATACGCCTATTCAAAATTCAAGTTGAATATAACGGGAGTTTGTTTTGAATTATACTGTTGATTTCTAATTATTCATTTAACATTCTTAACGGGTCTGCATATTTGATAAAATTCAGCAGGTTGTTAATTTTATTTACAAATACTCTTGACAACATAAAATAATGATATTATAATTATTCACATACTTTAGCGATTGAAAGCGCTAAAAAATTATAGTGAAGGGAAAATCATTATGAAAAAGACATTTAAGGCAATTATCAGCGTCTTGCTTGTTGCGGTTATTGTTGTAGCTTGCTTTACCGCATGCACTAACAACGCAAGCAACAGCGACAAGGTTTATAAAGTCGGCATTTGTCAGCTTACTCAGCATGAAGCTCTCGATGCAGCAACAAAGGGCTTTAGAGATGCTCTTACCGAAAAGCTCGGAGACAAGGTAGTTTTCGACGAGCAGAACGCTTCGGGTGAATCGACAAACTGCACAACGATTGTATCAAAGTTTGTTTCAGATAAGGTTGACCTTATCCTTGCAAACGCAACTCCTGCTCTTACAGCTGCTACGGAAGCTACAAGCACAATTCCGATTGTCGGCACATCAATCACAGACTATGCAACAGCATTGGCAATAAGCGATTGGAACGGCAAAACAGGTATCAATGTAACAGGTACAGCTGACTTGGCTCCGCTTAAAGATCAAGCTGCAATGATTAAAGAGCTTGTTCCCAACGCTAAAACGGTAGGTATCATCTACTGCTCGGCAGAGCCCAACTCAAAATATCAGTCAGACATAGTTAAGAGCGAGCTCGAAGCTCTCGGCTACGAGGTTAAGGTTTTCACATTCGTTGACTCAAACGATGTTCTCGCTGTTACACAGTCAGCTGTTCAGAGCTGCCAGGCTCTTTACATCCCGACAGATAACACAGCGGCTTCAAACACAGAACTTATCAATTCTGTTACAGAGCCGGCAAAGATTCCGATTGTCGCAGGCGAAGAAGGCATTTGCAAGGGCTGCGGTGTCGCAACTCTTTCAATCAGCTACTATGACATCGGCTACAAGGCAGGTCTTATGGCTTACGAAATACTCGTAAACGGTGCTAACCCCGCTGAAATGGAAATCGCTTACGCAGATTCGACAACAAAGAAGTATATGGCAGACCGTGCCGCAGCTATCGGCGTTACTATCCCCGACGGATACGAAGCAATCACTGTTTCGGCAAAATAATTTAATACGGTAACATTTTGCAGAAGCGATAAGGTTACTTATCGCTTTTGCGTTTTGTTATAATGAGGAGCAATTTTATTATATGACACAGGTTTTACAGTTTATTCAATCACTCCCCTCCCCGATAGCTCAAGGCTTCATTTGGGGTATTATGGCTATCGGAGTTTACATTACATACAAAATACTTGATCTTGCAGATCTTACCGTTGACGGCTCATTTGCAACAGGCGGTGCCGTTCTTGTTGTACTGACAACAAAAGGCGTAAATATCTACCTTGCTTTGCTTATAGCGTTTGCGGCAGGCTGTCTTGCAGGCTTTGTAACAGGTATTTTTCACACAAAATTCGGAATCCCTGCAATTCTTGCCGGTATTCTTACACAGCTTGCGCTTTACTCAATTAACCTCAGAATAATGAGTGGTAAGGCAAACACTTCGATAAGCAAAAGAAACTTTAACCTTATTATCACATCAAGCGCTGACGAGCTCGGCAGAACAATACTTGTATGTGCAATATTCGTTGCCGTTCTTATCGGCGTGCTCTATTGGTTCTTCGGTACTGAGCTCGGTAACTCCATAAGAGCAACAGGTTGTAATCAGGCTATGGCAAGAGCAAACGGAATAAATACCGATTCAAGAAAAATTATCGGTCTTATTCTTTCAAACGGTATCGTTGCAATGTCGGGTGCGTTGCTTGCTCAGTTTAACGGCTGTGCAGATATAAATATGGGCAGAGGCGCAATCGTTATCGGTCTTGCGGCTGTTATCATCGGCGAGGTTATTTTCGGTAAGCTCTTTAAGAATTTTGCTTTGAGACTTCTCTCGGCGGTTATCGGCGGAGTTATTTACTACATAGTCATTGCTCTTGTTCTCAAGCTCGGCTTGAACGCTAACGACTTGAAGCTTCTTTCGGCTTGCGTTGTTGCTGTTTTCCTCGGTCTTCCCCATTGGAAAGCAAAGGTTGCTGCAAAGCATGTAAAGAATGATGAAAAGGCAGGTGCTCAGAATGCTTGAAATTAAAGGTGTATATAAAACATTTAACCCCGGTACAATAAACGAAAAGAAAGCCCTTACAGGTATTGATTTAACACTTAACGAGGGCGATTTTGTAACCGTAATCGGCGGTAACGGCGCAGGTAAATCCACGCTGTTTAATATGATTGCAGGCGTTTATCCCGTTGACTGCGGCACAATTAAGGTTGACGGCGAGGACATTACAAAGCTTCCCGAATACAAGCGTGCAAAGTATATGAGCAGAGTTTTCCAAGACCCTATGACAGGTACTGCCGCTGATATGCAGATAGACGAAAACCTTTCTATCGCCGCAAGAAGAGGCAAAAAAAGAACTCTTAAAAACGGCGTTACAAAGAAAGAGCGTGAGGAGTACAGAGAAATCCTCAAAAAGCTTGATTTAGGTCTTGAGGACAGACTTTCATCAAAGGTCGGACTTCTCTCGGGCGGTCAAAGACAGGCTATTACGCTTATTATGGCTTCGCTTATGCATCCGAAGCTCTTACTTCTTGACGAACACACGGCGGCACTTGACCCTGCTACTGCGGCAAAGGTACTTAAAATAACCAATGAAATCGTTACAGAAAACAATATCACGACCGTTATGGTTACTCATAATATGAAAGACGCCATAAGGCTCGGAAACAGACTTATTATGATGTATGACGGCAAGATTATCTATGACGTTTCAGGCGAAGAAAAGAAAAAACTCAAGGTTCAAGATCTTCTCGATTTGTTTGCAAAGGCAAGTAACGGCGAATTTGCAAATGACAGAATGATGCTTTCATAAAATCACATATACAACACACCCCGTACTAAAAGGCTGAGTGCTAATAAGTACGGGGTTATATTTTTGCAAAAAATAACCTCCGAAAAAAATCGGAGGTTAAAATTTAAGTTATTAAATTAAAGCTTAGAGACAACATCGTTTATTGTCTTGTCCCCTGCCGCCTTGCCGGATTTCTCAACAAGGCTCTTATTTTTCTCGTCGCCGTGAGTAAGACAGCCTGCACCGTTTATACAGCCGCCTACGCAAGCCATACCTTCGATAAAGTTTGCGTCAAGCAAGCCCTTGCTCTTTTTAAGCAAAGCAATCTTGCACTGCTCAATTCCGTCGCAGACAACAGGTTTGATTTGGAAGTCTGTATTGCCCTGCTCCTTCAACGCTTCACTTGCAGCTGCTGAAAGTCCGCCGCTGTGAGCAAATATTCTGCCGAAATAAGATGCGTCGTCAAGCTCGCTCTCGGGGAGCTCAACAATATCAATATCACGGCTGTCAAGCAATGCCTGTAGCTCTTCAAAGGTAAGAACGCTGTCAACATAATCCTTTACAGTATCAAGCTGAAGCTCTTTTTTCTTTGAGGTACACGGTCCGATAAACACAATTTTCGACTCGGGGTCTTTTTCTTTTATGTATTTAGAAACAGCCGCCATAGGCGATAAATTGTGAGATATAAGCGGAACTAAATCGGGATAATTTGACTTGATAAACGAAACAAAAGCGGGACAGCAGGAGCTTGTTAAGAAGCCCTTTTCAGCAAGCTCTTGAGCTTCGGCTTTTGCGACAATATCAGCACCCAAAGCTGCCTCAACGACCTTTGTAAAGCCGAGATTTTTAATACCCGTAACGACCTGACCGGTCTTTGCAAAGGTAAACTGACTTGCTATTGACGGCGCTACAACGGCATAAAGATTGCCCTTAAACGCACCGCTGATTTTGTCCTTGAGCATATCAACAACATTGATGATATACGATTTGTCGCTTATCGCACCGAACGGGCACTGATAAACGCACGCACCGCACGATATACATTTTTCGTTCTCAATCGAAGCCGCATTTTTTTCGTTGATTGTAAGAGCCTTAACCTTACAAGCGTTCTGACAAGGTCTTTTACGGTTTACAATAGCGAAATACGGGCATACCTTTGCACACTGACCGCAGTTGACGCACTTTGACTTATCAATGTGTGCAACGTGGTTATGGTCAAAGGAAAGAGCACCCTTTTTGCAGACGTCCTCGCATCTGTGAGCAAGACAGCCACGGCAAGAATCAGTAACCTCATAGCCTGCCGACGGACATTCGTCACAGGCTATATCAATTACCTCGATTACATTTGGGTTGTTCTTATTGCCGCCCATAGCAAGCTTAATACGCTCTGCCAAAATCGCTCTTTCTTTATATACGCAGCAACGCATTGTAGGCTCATCGCCCGGAACGACTATTGTGGGTATATCAAGCAAATTTTGCTGAAGTGTTCCATGCCATTCCTGTTTTGCGACCTCACGCAGCACCTTATATTTAAGGTACTGAACCTTCGTGTCAAATTTTCTAAGCTTTTCCATTCAAAAAACCACTCTTATTAAATCAATTGTACTCTACAACATCAGTCCAGCTCAAAAGGAACTGCCTTTCGTCCTCGTTACCCTTTACGGACTGTGAAGCGGCTACTATCGGTAACCATTTTTCAACGTACTGCTTAGCAGTATCGCTCTTTTTGCAGAAAATGTCAAGATATTTTTTAGCAGTTTCTTCATTTTCTTTAAGACAGAAAAGAAGATACGTTCTTGCAGCGTCTGCGGAAGCGTTACCCTGAGTAGCGTGTGACCAGTCAATTATATAATACTTGCCGTCATTTGTAACAATGATGTTTGAGGGGTTAAGATCGCCGTGGCAAACCTTTTTATGCTTGGGCATACCCTCAAGACGTGAATGAAGCTCATATCTCGTTGTGGCGTCAAGATCAGCCTCGGAGATTTTTCTGTTCATCTTATCCTTTAATTTGTTAAGCAAAGGACAGGTCTTTGACTGAATTTCAAGCTGAACATCAACAAGGTCATTGAGATATTCATCAAGCTTATCGGGATTTTTCTCCATAAGCTCTGCCAACGTTACACCCTCTATGAACTCTGAAACAATAGCCCATTTTCCGTCAATCGTTGTAACTTCAAGAACCTTCGGAATGTTAAGTCCCGTTTCCTCAATTCTCGCCTGATTGAGAGCCTCGTTAAGAACATCAGCCTTTGAATAATCCTTGTCAAAGACCTTTATGCACTTATCTCCGTCTCTGTAAACTTTTTTTGCTTTTCTGACAGCAATAACATTATCTAATTTCATAAAACAAACCTCCTTAATATATCAAAGTTTATTTTTTGCCTTTTAACTGCTTTGCATCGGGCTTTTCAGTCTCAACAAATGTCTTTCCGTAATATGCGTCAAGGTACATCTGCTTGATTTCGCTGATAAGCGGATATCTCGGGTTAGCGCCTGTGCACTGATCGTCGAACGCCTGCTCGCACATTGCGTCAAGTCTGTCAAGGAAGTCCTTTTCGTTCGGAACATAATCCTTGATTGTGGGCTTAATGCCTACTCTTGCCTTGAGCTCGTCAATAGCCTTTATGAGATTGTCAACCTTTTCCTGATCGTTCTTGCCCTTAATTCCGAGATACTCGGCAACCTCTGCATATCTTCTGAGAGTGTGCGGATGGTCATACTGTGAGAATGTACCCATCTTTGTAGGAGCTTCGGCAGCGTTGAAGCGAAGAACCTCATCTATCATAAGAGCGTTTGCGATACCGTGAGGGATATGGTGGAACGCACCGAGCTTATGAGCCATCGAGTGGCATACGCCGAGGAATGCGTTTGCGAAAGCCATACCTGCCATAGTAGCTGCATTTGCCATCTTCTCACGAGCCTCGGGATCGTTAGGACCGTTGTCGTAAGCTCTGGGAAGATACTCAAAGATTGTTTTAAGAGCCTTGAGAGCAAGACCGTCTGTGTAGTCGGTTGCCATAATTGAAGCATAAGCCTCAAGAGCGTGTGTTACAGCGTCGATACCTGAAGCCGAAGTAAGTCCCTTAGGTGCGCTCATATGGAAATCTGCGTCGATAATAGCCATATTGGGAAGAAGCTGATAATCGGCAAGCGGATATTTAACGCCTGTTTTTTCGTCTGTGATAACTGCGAAGGGAGTAACCTCAGAGCCTGTACCTGCTGATGTGGGGATAGCTATGAAATAAGCCTTTTCGCCCATCTTCGGGAAGGTGTAAATACGCTTACGGATATCCTGGAAGCGCATTGCCATATCCATAAAGTCAGCTTCGGGATGCTCATAAAGAACCCACATAATCTTGCCTGCGTCCATTGCCGAGCCGCCGCCGAGTGCGATAATAACATCGGGCTGGAACGCTCTCATCTGCTCTGCGCCCTTCATAGCACAGCCGAGAGTCGGGTCGGGAGCAACCTCAAAGAATGTGGTGTGCTGAATACCCATTTCGTCAAGCTTATCTGTAATCGGCTTTGTATAGCCGTTATTGTAAAGGAAGCTGTCTGTTACGATAAATGCCTTTTTCTTGCCCATAACCGTTTTAAGCTCGTCGAGTGCAACAGGGAGACAGCCCTTCTTGATATATACCTTTTCAGGAGCTCTGAACCAAAGCATATTTTCCCTTCTTTCTGCAACAGTCTTGATATTGATGAGATGCTTAACTCCTACGTTTTCACTTACGGAGTTGCCGCCCCAAGAGCCACAGCCGAGTGTGAGCGAGGGAGCAAGCTTAAAGTTGTACAAATCACCGATACCGCCCTGTGAGGAAGGTGTATTTACAAGAATACGGCAGGTCTTCATGCGTGCTGCAAATTCGTCAAGCTTCGCTGTTTCTGTAACGGGGTCAAGATAGATTGAAGACGTATGACCGTAACCGCCGTCAGCAACAAGTGTTTCAGCCTTTTGGAAAGCGTCCTCGATATTCTTAGCTCTGTACATTGCAAGAACGGGAGAAAGCTTCTCGTGAGCAAATTCTTCGGAAAGGTCAACGCTTTCAACCTCGCCGATAAGAATTTTTGTGCCCTCGGGAACAGTAACGCCTGCAAGCTCTGCAATCTTAGCAGCCTTTTGACCTACGATTTTTGCGTTAAGTGCGCCGTTTATAAGAATTGTCTTTCTAACCTTTTCGATTTCAGCGTCATTGAGGAAATAGCAGCCTCTTGTCGCAAATTCCTTTTTAACCTGATCATATACCTTGTCGAGAACGATAACGGACTGCTCAGAAGCGCAAATCATACCGTTATCAAAGGTCTTTGAGTGAATAATTGAGTTAACCGCAAGAAGAATATCAGCAGTATCGTCGATAATTGCGGGTGTGTTACCTGCACCAACGCCGAGTGCGGGCTTGCCTGATGAATAAGCAGCCTTAACCATTCCGGGACCGCCTGTTGCAAGGATGATGTCAGCCTCTTTCATAATAAGGTTTGTCATTTCAAGGCTCGGAACGTCAATCCAAGAAATAATGCCCTCGGGAGCGCCTGCTTTTACAGCTGCTTCAAGAACAACCTTTGCAGCGGCGATTGTTGAGCCCTTTGCTCTCGGATGGGGGCTTATAATAATACCGTTTCTTGTTTTAAGTGAAATAAGAGTTTTGAAAATTGCGGTTGAGGTCGGGTTTGTTGTCGGGATTACCGCAGCAACAAGACCGATAGGCTCTGCAATCTTTTTAATTCCGTATGCCTTGTCCTCTTCAAGAACACCGCAGGTTTTTGTTTCTCTGTACGCATTGTAGATATACTCCGAAGCGTAATGGTTTTTAATAACCTTGTCCTCTACAACGCCCATTCCCGTTTCCTCAACTGCTAATTTAGCAAGCGGAATTCTCTGCTGATTGGCAGCGGTAGCGGCAGCAAGGAAGATTTTATCTACCTGCTCCTGAGTGTAGGTTGAAAACTCCTTCTGCGCTTCCCTTACACGGGCAATAGCTTCTTCAAGAGTTTCTACCGAATCAACGATTTTGTATTCTTTAGTACTCATATTCAGACCTCCAAAATTTCATTGTTAATATTTTAACAATTAGTTTTGATAATGTGAATAATTAAATTTGTATACCGTTATATCAATTTTGATATATGTCGATACATTCCGACGTTGATGCACGCACCTCGTCTATAAATTTACGGTCGAGCTCGGTAAGCTTATAGTCCTTATGATAGATGAGCATATCCTTATATTTTTTCTTGTTATCGGGGCAAATTTTTTGCACAAGAGAATAGCGTTTCAAAATGTCCTCGGGCAAAGGAGAAACCCACATAAACGTCTGCTCGTTCTTTGAAAGCACGGTAAACTGACTCGCTCTTTCAAAAACGAAAATTCGCCTCTCCCCGTCATCGGGCAGTTCTTCTTTTTTAACCTCCGCAAGCGAAAGCGACGGAACATAGGGGTCTGCGTGTCCGATTTCAATAAACGGATGCAAATCCTCAAAATGTATGACCTCTTTTTGTGCAAGCGGACTCTTTTCGCTCATTACAAGCACATAACCGAAGCTTACAACGTCTTCATACTTGAGATTTTTTTCCTCAAATAAAGCTGTAAAGTATTTTTCGTAGTTTTCTGCAAAGCGAACAATTCCGAGCTTATAATTGTCAGAAACAACATTGGTTATTGTCCTTGATGAATTGGTTTCCTTATAGAAAACCTCAACAGGCTTTTCCCCGAGCATTTTCGAAAACTGTGCGAAAGCGTCGGAAATATAAGTAGCTCTCGGTACGGAAACGGAAAATGACTTATGCTCTACGCCTGCATTTTCCTTATAAATCTTTTCAACGTTGTCAATCTGCTTTAATATATTTTTGGCGTAGCCGATAAAACGCTGTCCCTCGAGAGTGAGCATCATACCCTTTGTGCTTCTGTCAAAAATTGTAATGCCAAGCTCTGCTTCAAGCTCTTTTATCGAACGGCTCAAATTCGGCTGAGCGATAAGCAATTTTTCACTTGCCTTGTTTATAGAGCCGTATTTTGCGACCTCAACCGCATATCTCATATGGAGAATATTCATTATTTTACCTCAACACCCTATGCCTTTGATGAAAGCACATCGATATTCTTGTCCATAAGGTCAAAGAAATCGTTAACTATTTTTTCGTCCTGCTCATTGCCTCGTACACACATTGAAAGCGTCAGCTCAGAGTTTATGGACGTAGCCGAAAGAAGAACATACGGCTTATATTTTACCGCACCCGTCATAAAGCCGTCCGTCGGCTCATGTCCGTCAAGCGAAAGCTTATCGGTTTCAAGCACTCCGATATTACTCATGGCAATAAGCGGATTAGAATAGCCTATTTTAATAACCTCCTCCGAAGCCATCTGAGGCATAATGCTGTATCCGAGCTTCAAAAGCGGTAAGCCGTAAAGTCCCATAAATTTATCTTTTTTGAATTTTGCAACGCTCTGCTTGGTATATTCAAGCGTTTGGAAAATATCCTCGCCGAGCTCGGGAATATTGCACTGCATAAACGCCGTTTGGTTTGTAATTCCCGTATCGCTTGCGTCCTTCATATGACGTCTTAAATCGATAGCACAGGAAATTGTAACGCTCTCGTCTCTGCCAAAGCCGGCAAGCTCATAAAGGCTGTAAAAATAAGCCGTAACAAGCATATCGTTTACGGTTGCGCCGAGCTTTTTGCCGGAAGCTCGCAAGCGTGCAAATCTTTCCTTGTCAATTTTTCTTCTCGCTATAAACGAACGGTCTTTTATATTATCCTCTGTAAGTGGAAATTTGTGATTGTCTTTCGCACACACGTTTTTGTAAAGATTTTGTGCCATTTTCTTTTCGGTCTTTGAGAAATCGTCATAAACTTCTTCAAAAGAACGTGAGCCTGATTTTAATTCAATCGGGCTTATTCCCTTCTCGACGTAATCGTTATAATTCTTACAAAGAGCCTTCAAAAAATACTTGAAATCTCCGCCGTCCATACACATATGGTTTTCAACTATGCAAAGCACGGATTTTCCGTCATGAAAGAACACGGCAACCTGAATTTGCAGGTCGTTTTCAGGCGGAATATACTGCGTCAGGAAATCGTTTATTGCCTCGTCAAGATTTTCGGGAGTAGAAACGTGAAGCACATCGTCAATGCTGTAATCTTTTACTTTCCAATAGGTTTTGAATTTATTATCGACAAACGAAGAATGCAAAACAGGAGCTTTTTCAAGGAAGCAGATGAGCACCGTTTTCAAAGCTTCAATATCAATTTCAAAATCGTAATGAAGCTCAACGTGAACCATTCTGTCGTTAAAATCACGGAAAAGGTAGTGCATTTTATCCCAAAGCTCAGCATTTAACTTTTTTACCATCATTCTTCCTCCTCCGGATTATACGCAAGCTTTTTATTCCTGATTGCAAGCTGTATTATAACGCCGATATCAAGAACAAAGCCGATTATAATAAGTATTCTTCCCACGCTCCAAAGACCTGTTATCAAGCCGAAAATAACAAACGCAAAAATGAATACAAGCGGAATTGTAATAAGGTAATTCACAAAAACAAGTCTTTGCTTTGTCACGGTGGCAAGAATAAGGTCGCCGATAAACATCATAGCGAGTGCAAACAAGAAAATGAGGTATGCCTGCTCGTTGTCAAACAGAATTCTGATAAACAGGAACAGGAATTGCGTTCCGACCATAACAGAGCCTGCAACAAGAGCTCTCATAACCGCATAAAGCTTCTTGTGTCGCCTTAAAATTGTAACTGCCGTAAGCATAATCGCCATAATGCCTGCGGTAGCCGTTCCCTCGATTATAAGCCATGTGGGATGCCATATGTCCGTAACAAAGCCTATAATCAAAAACACAAGCACAGACAAAAGTATGCAGGCAACAGCGGCAATCGGCGTGTATTTAATCTTTTTCTTTTCTTTTATATCTTCAAGGTACTCGTAATAATCCTTGACAATCCTCTGCGGATTGTATTCGTCCATAATCAAATCATGGGCAACCTTCTTATCGCCGAGTCCCCTTTTTATAACCTCTTTTGTACGAAGCTCCATCTCGTCAAGAACTCTTCTTTTGAACACAAAATTAGTTTTCTCATTTGAGAATGAGCTCATAGCTTTTTCAATGTGATCGCTGTAATCGTAGTATTTCTCCATCGCTTTCTCCTTTACAGTTTTATAATGTCATTATATCAAAGTGCATTGTACGCCGTCAATAAAATTCAATAAAAAAAGAGATGATTTTCATCATCTCCGAAAGGTTATTTTTCTATCAGGCAAACGCAATGAGCCGCAATGCCCTGCTTTGTTCCCGTAAAGCCCAAGCCCTCTTCGGTAGTGGCTTTGACGCTGACAAAATCCACGTCCAAACCAAGTGCTTCGGCAATGTTCTCACGCATTTTTACAATATGCGGTGCAAGCTTCGGCGCCTGTGCCAAAACGGTTGCGTCAAGATTGACAATATGATAACCGTTTTCCTTCAAAAGCTCATATACGCATTTTAATAATTTAAGGCTGTCCGCATTTTTATATTTTTCGTCCGTATCGGGAAAATGCTTTCCGATATCGCCGTATGCCGCAGCACCCAAAAGCGCATCCGAAACAGCGTGCAAAAGCACATCGGCGTCCGAATGTCCCAAAAGACCTATTCCGTTGTTTTTAATTTCAACTCCGCCCAAAATGAGCTTTCTGCCCTCAACCAGCTTATGAACGTCATAGCCGTGCCCTATTCTAATCATAGCTGTTCCCTCCTATATAAAATCGCCTGTGCAATATCGGTGTCCTCGGGCGTTGTGATTTTAATATTTTCATAACTGCCCTCGACCATTTTAACCTCTGCGCCGTATTCCTCCAAAAGCTTACAATCATCAGTAAACATCTCGGAATTTAACACATTGTCAATCGCAGACAGATAAAGACGTCGCTCAAACACCTGCGGAGTATGCACCGCCCAAAGATAATTTCTGTCGGGCGTTGCGGTTATAAAGCCGTTTTCGTTTACAACCTTAACCGTGTCCTTTACCCTGACTCCCGTTGCCGCAGCACCTGTTGAAAATGCCTCACGAACGGTATCCTCGATTATTTTTTCGGTAACAAGCGGTCTTGCCCCGTCGTGAATGGCAAAGTATTCCGAAAGCGGAGAGCTGCGCCGTATCGCATTAAAAACGCTTTCCTGACGTTTTTTTCCGCCCTTGACTATATCGGTTACCTTTAAGACCTTGTACTCCTTTATCATAGCGAACATTTTAGGAATGTCCTCCTCCCTCGCCGCAACTATGATTTCATCAATCATATCGCTTTGAGAGAATGCCAAAAGAGTCCTTATAAGCACAGGGACGCCGTCAATAAGCAAAAACTGCTTATTGACGCCGCCCATTCTTGTTGAGTTACCTGCCGCAACAATAACCGCCGTTACAAACGGCTTTGCTTTGGCAAATTCTTTGTTCTGTTCTAAAAAGCTCATATTATCACCGTTAAAAAATTATATGAATAATTTTCCCCTGTGATAACAGTTTACATCATTTTTTCGATTGTTGCAAGCTTTATGCAAAGACAAAGCACTTCTGCCGCCTTGCCAATGTCCGTTACGCTCGGGAATGTCGGTGCGATACGGATGTTTTTATCATCGGGGTCTTTGCCGTAGGGATAGGTTGCGCCAACGCTTGTAAGCACAACGCCGAGCGACTTGCAAAGCTCGCCGACTCTCATTGCACTGCACTGCTGAGTGTCAAGGCTGATGAAATAACCGCCGTTCGGCTTTGTCCAGGAAGCAAGGCCCGTTCCTGCAAGCTCCTTTTCAAAGGTATCGATAACAACATTGAACTTAGGCTCGATAAGAGCTGCGTGCTTTTTCATATGAGCCTTAATTCCGTCGAGGTTTTTGAAATATTTAGCGTGTCTTAACTGATTGAGCTTATCGTGTCCGATCATCTGAGAGTTAAATCTCTTCTTAATCATCTGAATATTCTTATCGGAAGCCGCAAGACAGGATACACCTGCGCCGGGGAAGCTTATTTTTGATGTAGAAGTAAATTCTACGAAATAATCCTCTGTGCCGAATTCCTTGCAAGCCTCAAAGATATTGAGAACCTTATCGGGATTTTCCAAAAAATCGTGAACTATATATGCGTTATCCCAAATTACTCTGAAATCCTTTGCGGCAGGCTTCAAAGCAGCCAACGCACGGACCTTTTCATCAGAATATGTTACGCCTGTCGGGTTTGAATACTTCGGTACGCAGAACATACCCTTAACGCTTCTGTCCTTAACAAGCTCCGCTATCTTCTCAACGTCGGGACCGTCGGAAAGCATGGGAACGTTTATCATTTTAATTCCGTAATATTCGCAAATTCCGAAGTGTCTGTCATAGCCGGGAACGTTGCAAATAAACTTAATGTCGCCCTGCTGACTCCACGGCTTGTCGCCTGCACCTGTGAGCATACACTGTGTAATATAATCAAACATAAGAGTAAGCGAAGATGTACCGCCGAGGATAATATTATCGCTGTCAACCTCAAGCATTTCCGCAAAAAGTCTCTTGCACTCGGGAATACCGTCGAGAACACCGTAGTTTCTGCAATCCAAGCCGCTTTCACTCTTACAATCGCATACGCCGATAACCTCTTTAAGCATATCCATTGTCAAATCAAGCTGATCGCCGGCAGGCTTTCCTCTTGACATATCAAGCTTCAAATTTTGTGCCTTGAGCTCTTCATACTGTTTTTTCAATTCGTTGAATTCAGCCGTTAATTCCGGCTTACTCATCTGAGAATATTGCATAAATTTACACCTCGAAATTTATTTTCATATTAAATCAAATAGTATTTTAATACATTATATTAAAATATGCAATATTGTTTTTCATTTCTTGCAAAAATTCTCAAAAAAAGACAAGCAACCGTAAAAGTCGCTTGTCTTTTAGTACAATTTAGCTAATAAAATTACTTTTCTTCAGCCACAGGCTCGCTTACTGTGTTAGCTCTCATTCTGCGGAATTCAAGCTCTTTTTGAATTTTCTCTTTCTTTTCGCCTGTGTAATCGTTGAAGAACATCGGAATCATTGTAAGAGCAAACCCGATTGCAGGCAAAATGGTAATCATAAAGAAAAGACCTGTTTTTGTCTTTTCGGACTGCATCTGAATAATACCGTCGATAGGAGCCTGGAACTCGCTGACTTTAAGAACAACGCTGACAGCATAAGTTGCAAGACCTGCCGAAACCTTGCTCAAAAGTGTTTGGAAGGCAAAGCAAACGCCGTCTGCTCTCTCGCCCGTTTTCCATTCGATATAGTCAACGCTGTCTGCGATAAGCGCATATGTAATAACGTTGTAAATACCAAGCGGAACTCCCATAAACACAAGGCAAAGAAGTACAAGATAAATATTGTTGTAGCCGATAAACCAGAAAGCAACGTGAGAAATTATGCCGAATATCGATGAGCCGATATAAATCGATTTAAGTGAGAAACGTTTTCTCAATGCAGGCATAATTATCATTGCGGGAACCATACCTATACCGACCGCAACCGTGAGCGAGGTCATTTTGAAGCCGTTGGGGATAATTCCGTAATTTTCAACGCCGATAAGATAATAATGGATATATGTAGCGCAAACATTTGCCATTACCATTGTCGAGCCGAGAACAGCCGAGAGGATAACGATAATAAGCACCTTGTTTTTACCGATAAGACGGAAGTTTTCCTTAAAGCTTCTTGTGTCCTGTCTCTCCTCGTGTACTCTTTCCTTTGCCGTAAAGAAAGGAATAATCGAAAGCACAGCCGCAATTGTTCCGAAAATGATTGCCGATACAAAATAGCCTTTTCTCAAGCCGAGTGCATTTTCAGCGACAAGAATCGGGATAAGCACGGTGGGAAGAATACCGCCTGCGGTGCTGCCGAGTCTGCCGTTTGACAAAAATCTTGTTCTCTCGACCTCGTTCGGTGTAATAACCGAGCTCAAGCCCCAGAACGGAACGTCCTGAATTGTGAAAGCGATACCCCAAAGGATATATGTTACAGCCGCATAAGCTACCTTTGCGGAGTAAGACGAAAACTGCGGTGCAAAGAACAAAAGAATTGTTGTAACCGCAATCGGAACGGGTGAGAAAAGAAGATAAGGTCTCATCTTGCCCCATTTTGAATGTGTGCGGTCAACGATCATACCCATAAGCGGATCGTTGAGTGCGTCGAAGATACGACCTGCAAGAATTATATTTCCTGCGTGAATCGGGTCAAGTCCTGCCGCATCCGTATAGAATATAAGCAAGAACATTGACATAATCGTATAAACGCCGCTACGGCCGAAAGCCGCAAGCGGAAACGTTATTTTTTCCTTTAGCGTCAAATAAGTTTTTTCCATTACAGTCTCCTAAATACCTTTTTATTTTTTACGGGTAAAGACAGCCGGCAAAATTTTAGGCTCTTTCTCCCCTGCCGCAGTCATTTCCCTAATGAGCATTTCTTTGAGCTTCTTTCTCTCGGAAGCATATTTCGGGTCTTTTATAAGATTATGCTTTTCAATCGTGTCTTTTTCAAGGTCGTAAAGATAATCCTCAAAATATACCGACGCTTTATGCAAAGCATAGCCCGTAGGTGCAAGAGTTCTTATTGCATATTTATACTTTTTCGTTCTGATAGCTCTGCCGCATTGGCTTTCGCTTATCTGCATAAATACGCAATCACGCTCTTCGCCCGTTTCAAGCTCCTTCAAAAGCGATTTACCCATATAGCTGTCGGGTATATCAATGCCTGCTATATCAAGCAATGTAGGCGGTAAATCTATAAGGCTTACAAGTCTTGAATCAACCTTGCCGCCCTTAAATGCGCCGCCCTCGATAATCAACGGCGTATGCGTTGCACTGTCGTGGCAAGAACGCTTATACTCAAGGTTTCTCGTCTTAAAATGAGAGCCGTGATCGCTTGTATAAATGATAACGGTATTATCGTAAAGCCCTTTTTCTTTAAGTTTTTCAACCAATCTGCCAACATTACTGTCAAGGCTGTTTATCGCCGCCATATAGTCGGGATACATCTCTTTGTAGTCGCCCTTTAAGAAGGTCAAATCATCGGGCAATGGATAATCCTTAAACTTAGGAACAACATCCTTAGGTCCTTCGTAGCAATGGTGGTCGTTCTGATGATGAGGCTCAATTTGAGAGACAAACATAAAGAACGGCTTGTCGGAGGTCTTTTGGTCAAGGTATTCCAATGCAAAATCATTTATGCAATCGGCTCTGTAACCCTTAAAGTCAAGCTTGTTACCCTCTGCGTCAAAAACATATCCGTCGTAACCGTGCGAAGTAAATTCAAGCACGTCGGCAGCACGCCACCAATCCTTATATCCGCCCTGAAGCTCCTTCGGAATAGCGGTTTTTTCGCAGTGGAAGCCGATATTCGGAAGTCTGTCGGAAGCTAAATGCCATTTACCGACGTAAGCGGTTTCATAGCCTGCCTCGTTAAAATACTCCGCAAGCGGTTTAATATCCTGCGGAAGAGGTATTCCGTTCCAATAGCACTTGTTCTGCGTTGCGTAAACGCCTGTTTGCAGGCACGCTCTTGCAGGACCGCAAACGGGCTGACAGGTATAGGAGTTTTCAAACTTTATACCGTCCTCGGCAAGCTTCATCAAATTAGGAGTTGCCGTTTCGTTTACGGTATCCCAGCGCTGTTGGTCGCTGAAATAAAAAATTATGTTCGGTCTCAAATTCTAACCCTCGTTTCCTTATTTTATAAATGCGGTAACGGCATTGTAAAGGCTCAAAGCCGCCACGGCACAAACAGAAGCCGTAAACACGGTTCTTATTGTTTTTTCATTACACTTTCTGTTGAGCTTAGCTCCGAAAAATCCGCCTAAAATCGCAGCCGGAATAATAACAAGCAAATACTTGACATCGAATCCCTCAAAATGCGTATTTACAAAGCTTGTTATCAAATTAGACAGCTGTGAGAAGAAAATAATCGCTACCGAATAAACGGCGGCGTCTCTCATGGTAAAAGAAAAAAGAATAGTCAGCACTGCAACATTGATAGGTCCTCCGCCTATTCCGAGAAAAGCGGCGGTCATACCGAGCAAAAGTCCCGTCAAAGATATTAAAGCAGGATTTTTTATACTGAATTTCTTAACATTCAAATTTACGGAAGCAATAACCAATATCATAAGAGCACAGAGAAGAGATGACTGTATTCCCTTGACAATATCCGGCGAGGAACTGTTCGCAAGTGCGAGCGAAAACAATTTGTTGCCCGTAAAGCCGCCTAAAACCGAGCCCAATGCAAAAAGCAGGACAAATTTCATATTTATAGGCGTTTTGTTTTTAAGATGCTTTGCCGTCGAGGTTATCGACATCGAGAAAACGGCGCAAGACGAAAAAAAAGCAACCTGCACCAAAGGATGAAAATTTATAACATCCAAAACAGGCTTAATTACGACGCCGCCGCCGAGACCGACAAAGGCGCCGAGCAGCGTTGCTATAAAAATAACAGCACCGTATATAATAAAAATCATTAAAAATCACCAAAAAATATTTTAACACAAATTATAATTTTATACAACTGTTTTTTTATGCCCCTTGAACTTAACATCCAAATTTGGTAGTATATTAAATACTTATTTAAGGAGTTGGTAAAATGCTAAAGCTAAAGCCTGCACTCAAGGACTATCTTTGGGGAGGAACAAAATTAAAAACGGACTTCGGCTTTCAAAGCGATAAGGATATAGTCGCAGAGGGTTGGATGTTATCCTGTCATAAGGACGGCGAAAGCATTGTCGAAAGCGGAGAATATAAGGGTAAGACTCTCTCCGAGGTCATAGAGCTTTGCGGTAAAGACGTTCTCGGCAAGGATTGTGAAAAATTCGACTTTTTCCCTATTCTCATAAAGCTCATTGACGCAAAAAAAGACCTTTCCGTTCAAGTGCACCCCGACAACGAATATGCAATGCGTGTTGAGGGCGAATACGGAAAGACGGAATGCTGGTATATCCTCGATTGCGATGACGGTGCAGAGCTTATATACGGCTTTAACCGTGAAATCAGCTCCGAGGAATTCAAAAAGAGAATTGAAAACAATACGTTTCTTGACGTCGTAAATAAAGTTAAAGTCCACAAGGGCGATATGTTTTTTATCGAGGCAGGAACGCTTCACGCAATAGGCTCGGGTATTTTACTTGCGGAAATTCAGCAAAATTCCAACACCACTTACCGTGTATATGATTATCAGCGTAAGGATAAAGACGGAAATCTCCGTCCGCTTCACATTGACAAAGCGGTTGACGTAACTAAATGCGAAAAGCCGAAATACGACATTAAACCCATCGGAGAAAAAGAAAAAACTGATTGCGGAACAAAGCAGCTGCTTACCAAATGCGACTTGTTCACCGTCGAAGAATACATAATTGACGGAACGCAAAGGCTGTTTGCAAGTGATAAATCCTTCGTTTCATTGCTTGTAACGGACGGCTGCGGTACGATTGAAAGCTCGGGCGAAAAGCTCGAAGCACATAAGGGCGACAGCTTTTTTGTCTTTGCAGGCTCGGGCGACATTGAAATCAACGGAAAATTAAATATAATATCAACTGAGGTATAGAATAAATGGCAAAAAGAACCTTTAAGGGTACAAAAATCGCTTGTTACATAGGCTATTTTGTGCAGGCGATTATAAACAACTTAGCGCCCCTGCTCTTTGTAATCTTTTCGGATAAATATAAAATCGACCTTGCGACAATCGGAAGCTTAATAATGTTAAACTTCGCAACGCAAATGGCAATTGATATTCTATCGGTTAAAATAATCGACAAAATCGGGTTTAAGAAAATAACCGTATGCTCGCATTTTCTCGCATTTTTAGGTCTTGTAATGCTCGGCGTTTTGCCCGAGCTTACCTCGCACCATTTCCTTGCGATAGCGGTGTCAATTATGGTTTCCGCCGTCGGAAGCGGTATTATTGAGGTTACAATAAGTCCGATTGTCGAGTCCCTGCCGAGTGATAAAAAAGCGGCTGATATGAGCCTGCTCCACTCGTTCTACTGTTGGGGACAGATGCTTGTAGTTGCACTTTCGACCGTTTTCATAAAGCTTGCAGGCGGCGATAATTGGAACATTTTACCGATAATCTGGTCGGTTGTTCCGCTTATAAATATGTTTAACTTTATGAGCGTACCGTTTATGCCGCCGATTGAGGACGACAAAATCATCCCCGTCAAGAAGCTTTTGAAATCGAAGGCGTTTATCGTCGCAATGATTATTATGTTCTGCGCAGGCGCAAGTGAAATCGCAATGTCGCAATGGTCGTCCTTCTTTGCGGAGGAGGGCTTGCACGTTTCAAAGCTTATGGGCGATTTGCTCGGTCCTTGTCTGTTTGCGGTGCTTATGGGCGCAGGCAGATTGTTCTACGGACTTTACGGCGACAAAATCGACCTTGTCAAAATTATGTCGGCACTCTCCGTTTTGTGTATCGCCTGCTATCTTACCGCATCACTGTCAAACAACAGCACCGTTTCCTTGCTTGCGTGCGCCGTTACGGGACTTTCGATAAGTCTTTTCTGGCCCGGTACATTTTCGCTTGCGGCAAAGAGATTTCCAAACGGCTCGGGCGGACTTTTCGGCATACTCGCCCTGCTCGGCGATATAGGTTGCGGAACAGGTCCGTGGCTTATCAGCTTCATAAGCTCGGCTTACAAATCGGCTAACCCTGCTTTGAGTGAGGGTGCGGCGCTTAAAAGCGGTCTTGCATACGGCTGTATCTTCCCGATAATTCTTATAATAGGCTTGATAGTGCTGAAAAAGGACACCGATAAAGCCGAAAACCGATAAACAAAAAATCAGCTCCGACGAAAGCAAATGCAAGCGTCGGAGCTTTAGTTTTATTCTTAAATTTTATTCTTTTGTTTCGTCGGATGATTTCGGTTCTTCCGCTTTATCCGATTCTTCCGTGCTCTCTGACGATAATTTTTCTTTAATGTCATCAAGTTCCATATGGAGCAGCTCATACAAAGCACGCACCTCTGCCAAAACCTGCTTCAATGCCAAAAACAGGCATAAAATCGCAATACTGAGAAATATAGGTGCAAGAGTAAAAACTTCTGTAAAGATCATTCCGAAAATGGTATAAATGATTAAAGATATAACGGCTATAACCAAAAATGTTGTCATAACATTACCCCCATAAGTACACGCTTTTCATTTTATTGAAAACATTTGCTTACAAATTCATAATACATTATAAAACTATTCTTGTCAACTCATTTCATCAGCCGAAAAATACACAAGTTTTGTATTAGAACATATTTGCTGTTGACAACTTCGATATACAGTCATATAATAATATAAAAGTTGTCTTCAGGGCGGGGCGAAATTCCCCACCGGCAGTAAAGTCTGCGAGCCTTTCGGCTGATTCGGTGAAATTCCGAAACCGACGGTATAGTCCGGATGAAAGAAGATGTATTACGCTACATTTTTTGCCCCGAGGTCTGTCCTCGGGGCATTTTTTGATGACAACTTAAACTTTTAGGAGGTCATCTTATGACAAAAGTAAAAAAATCCGATTTGAGAAAAATCACAGTAACCGCAATTATGAGCGCAATAGCGGCAATTCTCCAATTTGTCGAGTTTTCAATACCGATAATTCCGAGCTTTGTCAAGCTTGATTTCAGCGATTTGCCTGCTCTTATCACCTCGTTTGCAATCGGTCCGTGGTACGGTGTAACGGTTGAGCTTATTAAAAATCTTCTCCACCTCCCCTTTGGCTCATCGGCAAGCGTGGGCGAAATTTGCAACTTCCTTTTAGGCTCTGTTTTCTGCATCACGGCAGGCTTTATCTATAAAAAGCACAAAACCCGTAAGGGTGCTGTTGTCGGCGTTTTCCTCGGCGCGCTGTTTATGGCACTCGCTTCACTTCCGATGAACTATTTTATCGTTTATCCCGCTTATGTCGTTCTCTATCATATGCCTATGGACGCTATTATCGGTATGTATTCGGAAATTTTACCCGGCACGGACTCACTCGCAAAGGCGCTTACAATTTTCAATCTTCCCTTTACCTTTCTCAAGGGAATTGCAAACGCAATTATTTGCTTCTTGATTTACAAGCCCCTTTCTCCCGTAATCAAGGGCAAGAATGTGTAAATAATATTTGAACTCTTGTTTACGCTGTTGACAAAGAGCATATACAGTAGTAGAATATATGCGACAAGAAAATAATCATCTCCTTATAGAGAGTGGCGGAGGGACAGGCCCTGTGAAGCCACGGCAACCTGCTTATGCAAGGTGCTAATTCCTACGGTTTATCCGAAAGATAAGGTGTTTTAAGCACCTTTCGAGGTGCTTATTTTTATGTTAATAAATTTTTAGGAGTTCCAAAATGGCAAAGTATCTCTTCACATCAGAATCAGTTACAGAGGGTCATCCCGACAAAATCTGCGACAATATTTCAGACGCAGTTCTCGACGAAATCCTCAAGCAAGACCCCTACGGCAGAGTTGCCTGTGAAACCACCTGCATTACAAATCAAATTACCGTAATGGGCGAAATCACAACCACAGCCGATATTGATATTGAAAAAATCGCAAGAGATGTCGTATGTGAAATCGGTTATGACAGCGACGAAAAAGGCTTTAATGCTCACACCTGCAATGTTTCGATCTTTATCGACAAGCAGTCAAGCGATATAGCCTTAGGCGTTGATAAATCCTATGAGCTTAAAGAGGGACAGCAGGAGGATTACAATCTTCACGGCGCAGGCGATCAGGGTATGATGTTCGGCTACGCTTGCGACGAAACACCCGAGCTTATGCCCCTTGCGATTTCACTTGCTCACAAGCTTGCAAAGCAGCTTACAAAGGTTAGAAAAGACGGCACTCTCCCCTATCTCCGTGCCGACGGTAAAACACAGGTTACCATTGAATATAACGAAGACGGCACACCCGTAAGAGTTGACACTATCGTTATTTCCTCACAGCACAGCGCCGACGTTGAGCTTGAGACTATCAGACGTGATATTCTTGAAAATGTTATCAAGCCCATCATTCCGCAGGAGCTTTTTGATGACGATACAATTATCTATGTAAACCCCACAGGCAGATTTGTTACAGGCGGACCCACAGGCGACTGCGGTCTTACAGGCAGAAAGATAATCGTTGATACATACGGCGGCGTAGGCAGACACGGCGGCGGCTGCTTCTCGGGTAAGGACCCGACAAAGGTTGACCGTTCGGCAGCTTATGCGGCAAGATATGTTGCAAAGAACATTGTAGCGGCAAAGCTTGCTAAGAAGTGTGAAGTTCAGCTTGCTTATGCAATCGGCGTTGCTCATCCCGTATCGGTTATGGTTGACACCTTTGGCACGGGCGTACTTTCAGATGATGTTCTTGAAGAAATCGTTTCCGAAACCTTTGACCTTCGTCCTGCTGCTATCATTGACTATCTCGATTTGAGAAAGCCGATTTACAGAGAGCTTGCAGCTTACGGTCATATGGGCAGAGAGGAATTGGGCGTTAAGTGGGAGCTTACCGACAAGAAAGACATTCTCCGCCAAAAAGCAGGCTTATAATAAATATTCAACGACATATAAAAAAACCGCTGATACAAATCAGCGGTTTTTTTGTTTATATATTTATATATTCATTTATCAGAACAAGCCTTTGATATTTCCGTCTGTGTCAACATCAATGCTGTATGCCGCAGGCTGCTTTGAAAGACCGGGCATTGTCATAATATCGCCTGTCAACGCAACTATAAAGCCTGCACCTGCCGACAGTCTGACGTCACGAACGGTAATTGTAAAGTTTTCGGGCTTACCGAGCTTTGTCTGATCGTCCGAGAGCGAATACTGAGTTTTCGCAACGCACACGGGAAGCTTATCCTTTCCGAGCGCCTCAATTTCGGCAATCGCCTTTTCGGCAGATTTTGTATAGACAACTCCGTCTGCTCTGTATATTTCACGGGCGATAATATCAAGCTTTTCTTTAATCGGAAGCTCCGCATCGTAAAGCGGTTTGAAATCTGACGGCTTTTCCTCAATCGTCTTAACAACCTTTTTCGCAAGGTCAACACCGCCGTTTCCACCGTTTGCAAATACCTCTGTAAGAGATACAAGCACGTCCTGCTTTTCGCAGAAATCCTCAATAAACTTAATTTCTTCGTCGGTATCGGTCATAAAGCGATTTATCGCAACAACGACAGGAACACCGTATTTTTTCATATTTTCAATATGAGTTTGCAGGTTTACAATTCCCTTTTCAAGAGCCGAAACATTTTCATATTTCAAATCACTCTTTGCGACGCCGCCGTTGTATTTAAGCGCACGAATTGTAGCGACAATAACAATACACGAGGGTTTAAGTCCTGCATATCTGCATTTGATATCGAGGAATTTTTCAGCGCCGAGGTCAGCGCCGAAGCCTGCTTCGGTTATACAGTAATCAGCAAGCTTTAAGCCGAGCTTAGTAGCGGTAACAGAGTTACAGCCGTGTGCAATATTTGCGAAAGGACCGCCGTGCATAAGCGCAGGGGTATTTTCGAGCGTCTGAACAAGGTTCGGCTTAATAGCGTCCTTCAAAAGTGCCGCCATTGCACCGACAACCTGCAAATCCTTTGCATATACGGGCTTTCCGTCATAGGTGTACGCAACAAGTATTCTGCCCAAACGGAGCTTCAGGTCGTCTATATCGCTTGCAAGGCAAAGAATAGCCATAACCTCGGAAGCGACGGTAATCATAAAGCCGTCCTCCCTCGGAACACCGTTGAGCTTACCGCCAAGACCGACAATTACATTTCTCAACGCTCTGTCGTTCATATCAAGGCAGCGCTTAAAGAGTATTCTTCTCGGGTCGATTGACAGCTCGTTGCCCTGCTGAATATGGTTGTCTATAATCGCACAAAGCAAGTTGTTAGCGGCTGTGATAGCGTGCATATCGCCCGTAAAATGCAGGTTAATATCCTCCATAGGAATAACCTGTGCGTATCCGCCGCCTGCCGCACCGCCTTTAATTCCGAAAACAGGTCCCATTGACGGCTCACGAAGTGCGATAACCGCATTTTTACCGATTTTGCTCATAGCCTCGCCCAAGCCGACGGTAACGGTCGTTTTGCCCTCTCCGGCAGGCGTGGGGTTTATTGCGGTTACAAGTATAAGCTTTCCGTCGGGTCTGTCCGAATATTTATCGACAAGCGAAAGCGGAAGCTTTGCCTTATATTTTCCGTAAAGCTCAAGGTCGTCCTCTTCAATGGAAAGACTCTTAGCTATTTCCTTAATCGGTAAGCATTTTGCTTTTTGAGCAATTTCAATATCAGATAACATTTTTAATTCCTCCCGAGTAAATTATCAATATGCTGCTTAGTCTGCTTTGCCCAAGCGTAGCCGTTCATATATTCATTTTGATATTCCTTGATTGCTTCGGGGTCCTCCCTGAAAAGCTTGTAGCTGTCGCAATCAAATTTTGACGTGTCAACGCTTCGCTGATTTCTTGCGTCAATAAGAATATCGAGCACTCCTGCGTCCGAAAGTGCGGTTCTCAGACTTTTCAGCACCTTTCTGAAAAGGCTTTGAACAGACTCGTCATAAGCTCTGTCAGGCCAGAGTGCGGATACTGCATTTTCGGTGCTGACCGAGCCTCCCCGCCTGTCAACAAGAAGTGCTAACAGCTCCTTTGATTTTGACGATGAAAAATGCATCGGCTTACCGTCTACAAACACATCGAAATATCCAAAGGTTTTTACAAATACCTTCGGTCCGTATCTGTGCGGAATATCAGGTCTTATTTTATTGAGCTGTTCGAGTATCATATCGTCGGAAAATGGCTTTAGAATATAACCTATCGCATTAACTCCGAAAGCGTCATATGCATACTCCTTAAATCCCGTAACAAAGATAATTTTAATATCGGGTCTTATTCTGTTAAAGCGTTTTGCAAGCTCAATTCCCGACATAACGGGCATTTCAATATCCAAAAACGCAACGTCAACAGTATTGAGCACCGTGTATTCAAGTGCGTCGGCAGGATTTGAAAAGGTATTTATACTTGTTACGAAATCAAAGCCCTCACAAATATCCTTTATATCCTCGAGAACGAGGTTTTCATCATCTACCGCTATAATGTTCATATATTCATCTCCCCGAAAATATCTTTATTGCTTTGCAGCTCAAGGCTCTGCTTGAGTGTTTCAACATTTTTATCCTTTGGAAGCGTTACGGTAACCCGTGTGCCCACTCCCTCTTTGCTCTCTATGGAAACGGTACCGCCCATTATATCGGAAAAGCGTTGCTTAATATTGGAAATTCCGATATGCGACCTGCCGTCGTTTTGTTCCGTATCGAGCGTGCTAACATCAAAGCCCTTGCCGTCATCCTCAACCTTGATATAGAAGTTTTTATCGTCCTCGTAGGTTGAAACAGTTACCGTTCCGCCCTCGGGCTTCTTTGTAACTCCGTGTTTTATGGCGTTTTCGACTATCGGCTGTAGGCTTAAGGTCGGTACAAAGAAGGAATCGGGTCCTATTTCATAGTAAATATCAAGCTTATCCTGAAAACGAAGCTTCTCTATATTACAATAATATTTAACGTGCTCCAATTCTTCCCTGAACGGTATCGGATCCTTTTGAGTGAGGCTGTCCATATTGCCTCTTAGATAAAGTGAAAAATCGATAACGGCCTTTTCCGCCTTTTTGGGGTCTCTTTTAATCAATGATTTTATGGTATTCAATGCATTGTATAGGAAATGCGGTTGAATTTGAGAAATCATTACCGCAGTATTGGCTCTTTCAAGCTCTGCCTCAAGACTTCTCGCTTTAATTGCGTAATTATAAAATCTTCGTATTTTGAGCGCATGAATTACAAGCGTTACAAGTGAAAAAGCAAATACGCATACGGGCATTACCGACGAGCAGTTAAGACCTATTTTGCCGTTTGTGTATATGACGTCTATGGTCAAGCCGAACACCAGGAACAAATACGAAAACAGATACAAAAACGCATATTGCGTCTTTTTGACAATCTCAATGCACAATCTGTTTATCGTGTACAAATCAATTACAAGCGAAAGCAGCTGCAAGCTCAAATAATAGTATGAGTCAAAAATCGAGTTCGGCAAAAAGTTTATCGAAACTGCAAGAGCAAGCACCGTGGCGCTCATTGCAATCAGCGTACTGTCGTGAATTTTGATATTAAGGCTTTTGACAATATAAATAAGCGCCACAAGCTTTATAATAAAGGTCGAAATGAAAATAAAAACATTCATTTCCTCATATCCGATATTAAACATATACGGCTGCACAACGCTATAGCTCTCCGTTGTAATTATCATTCTTAAAAGCAAGAAAAATGCAAGCAGCGGAAGCCAATATGTATATTGCTCCTTGCTGACAAATTTTCTGAGAATTACCGATAGCAAGCCGCACAGGAAAACAATGCCGCAAAGCACAAACCGCAAGGCTATTTTTGAATTCAGGGCGTTGTTGTCGTGCGTATAGCCCGTCATATAAACAGGCATATAAATACCCGAAAAATGGTCAGCCGATATTTCAACGACAACCTCATATTCCTTCCCCTCTTCGAGCTTAAACGGAAGAGAGTAATGACCTGCCGACGTAACGGTTTCGTTGTAAATCTTTGAGGGTGTGCCGCTTATGGTAACAACATCTCCGTTTATAAACACCTTGTACGAACAGGCGATATTCGGAATATACATTGTAAGATAAGTATCGGACTTAACGTTTGAAATATAACATCTGTAAGAAGCGTATCCGCCTGCGGAATATTTACGAATTCCGAGTACGCTCGACCAAGACGACGGGACGTCGATCATTTCCCGTGCAGGCACAGCGGTCATTTTATCGCTTTTCAAAAAAGCACCGTGATAAAACTCCCATTCTCCCGTAAGATAAATACTTCCTTTATTGGAAAAATCAACGCTTGACAAATCGAAATGAGCGTTTCCCTTATTGCAGGGTTGCGTTTGCTTTTTTGAGTAAAAATTGCACACAAAGACAGTACCTATCAAAACAATCGCCATCAAAAGCATCGTTGTAATAAGCAGGATATTTGATTTTAACTGTTGTTTTTCGTTTGTCAATCGCAAAATTTCATCACTATCCCCTTAACAGAGTAATTATACTATACCGCATAAAATAAAACAAGCATTAAAAACAAGCATTTTTATTCATTCTCGGTTGACAATAAATGATTATAAATGTATAATTTTTAAGATTATAAAGGAAAAGTGTTTTCAAACGCTTTTCACAAGGAGATATTACAATGGAATGGACATCACTTAATGATTTAAGAGAAAAGTATCTTGAATTTTTCGAGTCAAAGGGACATTTGAGACTTGAAAGCTTTTCGCTTATTCCGAACAATGACAAGAGCTTGCTTCTTATCAACTCGGGAATGGCACCTATGAAAAAATATTTCACGGGCGAAATTACCCCTCCGAGAAAAAGAGTTACAACCTGTCAGAAATGTATTCGTACACCCGATATTGAAAACGTCGGCAAGACGGCAAGACACGGCACTTTCTTTGAAATGCTCGGCAACTTCTCTTTCGGCGATTATTTCAAAAAAGAGGTTATTCCGTGGGCGTGGGAATTCTGTACAAAGGTTATGGAAATGGACCCCGAAAAGCTTTATATAAGCGTTTACGAAGAGGACGACGAGGCTTACGATATTTGGACGAAGGTTATAGGCGTTAAACCCGACCATATGGTACGCTTCGGCAAAGAGGATAACTTCTGGGAGCACGGCGCAGGTCCTTGCGGCCCTTGCTCCGAGATTTACTATGACCGTGGCGAGAAATACGGCTGCGGCAAGCCCGATTGTAAGGTCGGATGCGAATGCGACAGATACATTGAGTTCTGGAACCTTGTTTTCACACAGTTTGAAAACGACGGCAACAATAATTACACAAGACTTGCTCATCCCAACATTGATACGGGTATGGGACTTGAGAGACTTGCTTGCATTTCGCAGGACGTTGACAATCTCTTTGAGGTTGACACCGTTCAGAATATAATGAAGCACATTATGAGAATTGCGAACATTAAATATCATCAGGATCCCAAAAAGGATGTTTCGCTTCGTGTTATCACAGACCATATCAGAAGCACGACCATGATGATAGGCGACGGCGTTATGCCCTCAAATGAAGGCAGAGGCTACGTTCTTCGCCGTCTTTTGAGACGTGCCGCAAGACACGGCAGATTGCTCGGAATTAAGGGCACGTTCCTTTCGGATGTTGCGGAAACCGTTATCAACGAAAACAAGACCGCATATCCCAATCTTCTTGAAAAGCATGACTTTATTATAAACGTTATCAAAGCCGAAGAGGAAAGCTTCGCTAAAACGATTGATACAGGCCTTATGATTTTTAATCAGATGATTGAAAACCTTGACGGCAAGGTTTTAAGCGGCGAGGACGCATTCAAGCTTTCCGACACATACGGCTTCCCGATTGACCTCACAAAGGAGCTCCTTGAGGAAAAGGGTCTTACCGTTGACGAGGAGAAGTGGGCAGAGCTTGTAAAGGAGCAGAAGCTTCGTGCAAGAGCAGCTCATAAGGGCGCAGGTGCAGAGGCTTGGGAAGGCAGCGGCACTGCTACAAAGGATATTGAAAAGACTGAATTTGTAGGTTACACGGCTCTTGAAACAGAAGCTGAAATCAAGGCGATTATCGTTGACGGCGAAAGAAAAGAATATGCAACCGAGGATGATAATATAACACTTGTGCTTGACACCACCTCCTTCTATGCGGAAAGCGGCGGACAGGTCGGCGACAGCGGCGTTATCAAGGGTAACGGATTTACTTTTGAAGTTACATCAACCACAAAGACTCACGAGGGCGTTATTCTCCATCACGGCTCAATTACCGACGGCGAGTCATTAAAGCTCGGCGATAAGGTTCAGGCTGTTGTTGATAAGCAGACAAGAGAAGCTACAATGCGTAACCACACCGCAGCTCACTTGCTTCAGGCTGCCTTGAGAAAGGTACTCGGAAGCCACGTTGAGCAGGCAGGTCAGCTTGTAACTCCCGACGAAGTTCGTTTTGACTTTACACACTTCTCGGCTCTTACCTCGGACGAGCTTAAGGCTGTTGAAAATGAAGTAAACACCGCAATTATGTCCGCAACAGAGGTTGTTACAAAGGAAATGCCGATTGATGAGGCTAAAAAGCTCGGTGCAATGGCTCTTTTCGGCGAAAAATACGGCGATATAGTAAGAGTTGTAAAAGCAGGCGACTTTTCGACGGAGCTTTGCGGCGGTACACACGCAAGCAACACCGGTAATCTCGGACTTTTCAAAATTGTTTCCGAAGCGTCGGTAGCGTCGGGCGTCAGAAGAATTGTCGGCGTTACGGGCTTCAACGTTATGAAATATATCGACAACGCAAATAAAGAAATTTGCGATACTGCGGCAGCTCTTAAAATCACAAATGTTTCCGATATTGTTTCAAAGGCTCAGTCAACCGTTGCAGAGCTTAAAGCAGTTCAAAAGGAGCTTGCAGAGCTTAATTCGCAGATGGCAGCTTCAAAGGCTTCCGACCTTATGAAAAACGCAAAGGAAATCGGTGCGGTTAAGGTAATTACCGCCGATTTGGGCGAGGCGGGTGCTAACGAGCTTCGTTCTATGTGCGATAAGGCTAAAGAGCAGGGCGACAATATCGTTGCCGTATTCGCAGGCGTAAGCAAGGAAAAAGGCACAGGCTCATTTGCTTGCTGTGTCGGTAAGGACGCACTTTCTCACGGTGCTCACGCAGGCAACATTGTCCGTCAGGTTGCGGCAGTTGCAGGCGGCTCGGGCGGAGGAAAGCCCGACAGTGCAATGGCAGGTGCAAAGGATATTTCTAAAATCTCCGAAGCTCTTGAAAAGACCGCTTCGATAGTTGAAGAAATGCTTAAATGAGGTGAAAAATATGAGTGATTGTATTTTCTGCAAAATTATTTCAGGCGAAATCCCGTCAAAGAAGCTTTATGAGGACGATTTGTGCTATGCGTTTTATGACATAGCACCTCAGTCGGACGTTCATTTCCTTGTTGTTCCCAAAGAGCATATTTCTTGTGCAAAGGATATTAACGGCAGTAATTCCTCTGTTATCTCTCATATATTTGAGGTTATTGCAAGGCTCGCAGATGAATTAAAGCTCGACAGCTACAGAATTATCAACAACTGCGGCGAGGGTGCGGGTCAAACGGTAATGCATCTCCATTTTCACGTACTCAGCGGTAAAAACTTAGGCGAAAGACTTGTATAAGCTATGAAACGCCCACTTGCCGTTACAGGATTTTCAATGCTTCTTGCATTGACCCTGTTGTGCAAAGCCAATAATTACAATCTGGCAAGCGTTACCCTTATGGTTTCGCTTGCTTTATTGTTTGTATCTCTTTTGATAAAGCCGCTTCGTCAAAATATGACCGTTCCCACCGCATTACTGTCCGTTTGCGTTGCGTTATGCCTGTTTGTAACGTCAAATACACAATATGAAATAATTTCAAAGCGATACAGCGATAATACGGTTACGGTAAAGGGCAGCCTGATTACTCTCCCGACCGCCAACGGCTCGCAAAAATATTACACGATAAGAACAAGCGAGGTAAACGGTGTAAAGGAAGCGGTTAACATTAAAATTTCTTTGCCCTACCCTATTGATTTTGAGCCGACGGATACCGTTACCGCTACATTAAATACCTTTATGCTCGGAAACGAGGACGACGAGTTCCTCGAATACTACCGTTCAAAGAATATTGTTGTCGGTGCAAGCTATAAAAGTGACGACATCAAAATAACAAAAGGCGACAATAAAGACTTACGAAGTCTTATACTCAATGTGAGATATAAGCTTTATAATGAGATAAAAAGCATTTTGCCGAATGATTGCGGCTCTGTTGTGTGCGGTCTTGTCCTCGGCGAAAAATCAGATTTAAGCAAGCGTGTAAACAATTCTTTTCGGCTTTGCGGAGTTTCGCATCTGTTTGCGGTATCAGGCTTACACGTCAGCATTTGGTCGTCGCTTGTTTACAGCAGGCTGCGTAAGCTCGGCGTAAAAAGCAAAAGAGCGTCAATAGATGCCATAATTTTCTGCCTTTTCTTCATATTGCTCACAGGTGCAAATCCTCGTTGTAAGAGCAGGCTTTATGATGATTTTGGTTTACCTTGCAAATATCGTTCAAAAGGAAGCAGAGCCTATAAATTCAATCGGCTTTTCGCTGATAGTAATGCTGTTTCAAAATCCGCACTGTGCCTTGAGCATCAGCTTATGGCTGAGCTTGCTTGCAACACTCGGCATATTGATTATGTATGACGGCGTTGATAAAATTTTGCGAAAGCCTTTTCGGAAGGTTAAATCCAAACGGATAAAATACTTAATTGAGTATATCAATTCACTTATAGCGGTTTGCGTAAGCGTAAATATATTTACCCTCCCCGTTTATTTCTTAAAATTCAAAAACATATCGCTTGTCTTACTTTTAGCAAATCTTCTTATGGTTTTCTTCGGAAAGCTGTGTATGGAAATTGCGGGAATAGGCTCTTTGCTTTCGGTTATCGGGCTTAAATTTGTCGGAACACCGCTTATTATGATTTCGGGAGAAATAGCAAAGCTTCTTATATTCGTCGCAACAAGGCTGTCGTCAATAAGATATTTACTTTTACCCGTTGACTCGCCGATAATTATATCCGTTTTTATAGCTTCTATGACCGTGCTTGCGTTTATGAAGCATATTTTGAATAAAAAGGGTAAGATTTTGGAAATAACCGCCTTGTGTCTTGCTTTTGTGTTCACGCTCTGCTGTACCTATGTGTATGCAGAAGCCTTTACAGCACCTAAGGCTATCATAAGCCAAAGTGAAAAAGGCACTTCTGCGGTTATAAAATATCACGGCTACTGTGCTGTTATATTTGCGGATAACGAAGACTATGCGGCAAGCAAGGTTTGTGATATAATAGATAATAACGCTATAAGCCGTGTTGATGTGTTAGCTGTTTACACCTCGCCCGAAAGAGCGAAGGAGCTTATTTCAACCTATAAAATCGATGAGATTTTAACGAATGACAACAGGCTCAAAAACGACGTTTATTTCGACGGCAAAATATCAACGCTTGAACGTCATAAGGACAGCCTCTCAGATTTGACCGTTGCAACGCAAAGCGGATTTTGTCAGATAATATTTCACGAAAAGACGGCTCTTATCTGTCTTAATGCGGATTACATACCCGAAAATTACAGCTGCGATTTGCTTATTTGCGACGAAAAATATGCAAAGAAAATTAACAAGGATAATTTCGGACAAGTTATATACACAAAGCCAAACGAAAAGGCTATCGAAGTCAAGCTCTCATAGGCGGAAAGGATATTAAAATGTCTCAAATTGATGAAGCTACTCTTAAAAATCAAATAAAAGAGCGTAAGTTTTCAAATGCGTATTTGATTTACGGCAACGAGCCTTATTTGAAGCAGCACTATGCAAATCTTATTGCAAAAAAATGTGTGAATGCCGATATGGAGGGCTTTAATCTTCGTAAATTCGACGCAGAGAACAACACCCCTATTGACGAGCTTATTGACTCGACGGACACTCTCCCCGCTTTTTCCGAATACACCTGTACGTTTATGAAGGACTTTCAGCTTGACAGCTTTTATTCCGCCGACAAGGAGCGTTTTGAAAGCTGGATCAAGGATATGCCCGAAACCACCGTTGCTGTTTTTTGGCAGGACACAACCGATATAAATCCCAAAAAGAACGCAAAGTGGAAAAATGTAATTTCAATTTTCACAAAATACGGCGAAAGCGTGTGCCTTGACAAAATGGACAGGACCTCACTTGCAAAAACGGTTGCAAGCGGACTTAAAAAGCGTGGCATTACCGTTGACAAGCAGGTTGCTTTTTATCTTATCGACACCGTGGGCGACGACCTTAATATTCTCCTAAACGAAGTTGAAAAGCTTGCAGATTACAAAAAAAGCGGAGAGCTTGCCTATTCCGATATAGACGCTGTTTGCATAAAATCACTTGAGGCAAATGTTTTTGACCTTTCAAAAGCTCTGCTTTCAAAAAACCTTGCAAAAAGCCTTACAATTCTTAACAAGCTGTTTCAGGATAAGGAAAAGCCCGAGCTGATACTCGGCGCACTTTCAAGCAATTTCGTCGATATGTACAGGGTCAAGGCGTCTATTCTTGCAGGAAAGAGCGCAGACTTTTTCAAGGATTATTACAACTATAAAAACGTGGAATTTCGGCTTCGCAACGCTCAAAGAGATTGCAGAAGCCTTGATATGACGCAGCTGAAGCGGTGCATTGAGCTGCTTGAGAGTGCCGACGAAAAAATCAAGCTTCGTACAAGCGACGAAAAAACGGTACTCGAAAAGCTTTTGGTTGAGCTTAGCTGTGCAATGAACTGACGGAGAAAATTATGATAAAAATTGACCAAGCGGTTATAGTCGAGGGAAAATATGACAAAATAAAGCTGTCGTCTATCCTCGACGCAGTAATTATAGAAACGGACGGCTTCGGCGTTTTCAAGGACAAGGAAAAGCAAAAATTTATAAGAATGATAGCCGATAAAAAAGGCATTGTCGTTTTGACAGACTCCGATTCGGCAGGTTTTGTTATACGCTCGTTCTTATCGGGAATTGTTCCGCCCGAGAAAATCACGCACGTTTATATCCCCGATATATTCGGCAAGGAACGCCGTAAGGATACGCCGTCAAAAGAGGGCAAATTAGGCGTTGAGGGTGTTAAAAGTGAAATTATACTTGAGGCGTTAAAAAAAGCCGGAATTGACGGAAAAAGCGTAGCTTCAAGCGAAAATGAACGCAGACTCGTTACAAAAACCGACCTTTTTGAGGACGGTATATGCGGAAAGGACAATTCGCAGGAAAAAAGGAAGCGGCTTTTGAAAGAGCTTTCCCTCCCCGAGCATATGAGCGCAAACGCAATGCTCAAAATTATAAATTCTTATCTTACATATGACGACTACAAAAAAGCCGTAAGAAAAATAGGTGATTAAATGAAAATTCTTGTTTTACACACGGGCGGCACAATTGCAAGTGAGAAAAACGACAATGTTATCAACCCTGCAAACGCACCTGTAATCGAAAAGTTTTTGAAGGAGCATAAGGACACCGAGCTTGAAAACGTAAAGGTGTGCGAAATACTCTCGGAAAATGCCGACAACTCATTTTATGAAAGGCTTATAAACACTATTCTTTCCATCGACCTTTCAAGCTACGGCGGAATTATAATTATGCACGGCACGGACACGCTGCCCTTTACCTCAAGTCTTGTTGCTATGGCACTGCGACACATTGACTTGCCCGTTTGCTTTGTAAGTGCAAATTTTGTTATCACGGATTCACGTTCTAACGCTTTGGACAATCTTGAGCTTGCTGTAAATTACATTGAAAACGGCGGAAAAGGTTTTGTTGTTCCGTATAAAAATCCCAACGGACGAAATCTTATACATCTTGCCACAAGGCTTTATGAAGCGGATTTTGTATCGGCTGAGTTCAATTCGATAAACAACACTTATCTTGCAGAGGCGGATGACAACGGATATATCTCATTCAACAGAAAATCGGGTATATCTTATGACGCAATTTCAAAGCCGTTGCCGAGAATAGTCGGCGATAAAATAAGCTTAGATAAAAGAGTGCTTTTAATAAGAGCATTTCCCGATATTGACTACTCTGTTTTTGACATTGAAAAGACAAAGCCGTCGGCGATAATACACACTACCTATCATTCGGGTACAGCAGACGGAAACAAATTGCCTGAATTCATTGAAAAATGCAAGCAAAACGGAATCAGCTTCTATCTCTGCCCTGTCAGAAGAAACGAAGCGTTTTACGGCTCTACGTACAGCATTATCGCAAGCGGAGCGATACCGCTTTACAATATAACTCCCGAAAGCGCACTTTCTAAAATCAAGCTTATAAAAAACATTGACGGTTTAAGCGAAAAAGACAGCTTATACTATGAGGAATTTTGAGGGACGGTGATTTTATGAAGAAAACAATTAAATGCTTGTTCGCACTTGTATCGTTCTTCCTTACGGCACTGTCGGTAAGCGAAGCGTTAAAGAAAAAGCAGGAGCTTGAAAAAGAGCTTAAACAAAACTGACAAAAAAGGTTGTTGAAATTTTCGTTTCAACAACCTTTTGTTTTTTCTTATTCTATTGTTCCGCCGCCGACTACCGTGTCGCCGTCATATAAAACCGCCGCTTGACCTTTCGTAATAGCTCTTTGCGGTTCGTCAAAAACAATCGTAAAGTGATTTTCGTCTGTCTGCGTTACCGTTGCGGGCTGTTCTTTTTGATTATATCTGATTTTAGCGCACAGGCGTTCGGGTTTATCAAGTCCGTCACAAGCGGTAAAACTTATATTTTTAACATTTACTTCTTTTTTGAAAAGATCGTCATTGAAGCCGAGAATAACCTTGTTGTTATCAACGTCCTTTTCAACAACATACATAGAAGCCGGCAAAGCAAGTCCGAGCCCTCTCCTCTGCCCTATCGTATAACGGATAATTCCCTTGTGCTCGCCGAGCCTTTTGCCGTTCATATCGACAAAATCGCCGCAGGGATAGGTCTTGCCCGTGTAATATTCGATAAATTTGCTGTAATCTCCGTCGGGAACAAAGCAAATATCTTGGCTTTCGTGCTTTCGTGCGTTAACAAAGCCGTTTTCCTCGGCAATTTCACGCACCTGCCGTTTTGTATAATTACCAAGCGGAAATTTTGTTACCTTTAGCTGCTCTTGCGTGAGCGAATAGAGAACATAGCTTTGATCCTTTGACAAATCAACGGCCTTTTTTAAGATGTACCTGTCGCCCTGCTTTTCAATTCTCGCATAATGACCTGTCGCAACATAATCTATATCGAGCTCCTGCGCCTTATGAAGCATTTTTGAGAACTTCATATAACGGTTGCAGTCAATACACGGGTTTGGCGTAAATCCGTTTTGATATGCCGATATAAAGCGTTCGATAACCTCTTTTTTGAAATCTTCCGTCATATTAAGCGTGTAATGACGAATACCGAGCCTTGCGCAAACGCTCTTTGCGTCTAAAACGTCGTCAAGCGAACAGCAGGTCTTTTCGGAAACAAAATCAATATCCTCGTTGTTATAGAGCTTCATTGTAGCTCCAATAACCTCAAGTGACTCTTTTTGTAAAAGGAAAGCGGCAACCGAAGAGTCAACGCCGCCGCTCATACCTATCATAACCTTTTTATTTTCTGCCAATTAAAACACCTCAGCCGCCGAGCCTTATCATCTCGTCGATACATTTGCGAGCCTTTGCTATCGTGTCGGCGTCAAGCTTAATTTCCTCTCCCGAACGACCGAGAACAGCATTGTAAACATCACAAAGCGTTGACATTTTCATATTCTTGCAAATAAGCTTCTGCGAAAGATAATAGAACATCTTATCCGGACACTCATACTGCAAATGCTCCGCAATAGAAATCTCCGTACCGATAATGAATTCTTTATTTTCGCTCTTTTTGGCAAATTCCATAATGCCCGAGGTCGAGCCGATATAATCGGCGTGCTTTGTAACCTCTGCGGTACATTCGGGATGAACGAGCAAAAGTGCGTTTGGATGCTTCTGCTTCGCCGCTATAACCTCTCTTTCATTTACCGAAGCGTGAACGGGACAGCCGCCCTGCAAGAGCTTGAAATTCTTATCGGGAACCTGCTCTGCCACATAAGCACCGAGGTTGCAATCGGGAATAAAGAGAATATTTTTATCGGGAAGCTGACTTACAATTTTAACAGCCGACGACGAAGTAACGCACACATCGCAAACCGTTTTAAGCTCTGCGGTAGTGTTTATATATGCCACAACCTTATAGTCGGGATACTGCTGCTTGACAGCCGAAATCATATCCTTATCCATCTGCTCCGCCATAGGACAGCCTGCTTCATCATGAGCGAGGATAACTGTCTTTTCGGGAGAGAGAATTTTTACAGTCTCAGCCATAAAACGAACGCCGACCATAATCACGGTCTTTTGCGGTGCGGAAGCGGCTTTTACGGAGAGCGCATAGCTGTCTCCCGTAAAGTCGGCAATTTCAAGTATTTCATGAGCGACGTAGGAATGGGCAAGAATACAAATATCCTTTTCCTTTTTAAGTCGCATTATTTCTTTCTGAATATCACTAATCATAGCTTTCACCTGCAAACAATTAAAAATTACAAATATAATAATACTCAATTATTCCCATAAAATCAACATAAATTTGCGATTTACACTCAAAAAAGCTTATGCGTTAATATTCGTGCGTTCGGATTTTATCGAGTAGAGCTTTTTATCCGCTTCGGCAAATATTTCGTCATTGCTTTTGGACGTGTCAAACTTTGCACTGCCAACGCTTAAAGAAAGCGTGTACGGAAGCGTTCCCTCGTCGTTCAATTTGGAAACGGCACTTAAAATCTCCTGCTTCAAGGCTTCAACTTCCGCTTCGCTATGCCGTCTGCATACAATAACAAACTCGTCTCCGCCGTAGCGTGCAACGAAATCGTTTTGCTTTTCGCAAAGGGAATTTAACAGCGAGGCAATTTTAATAAGTGCGTTATCGCCCTCAAGGTGTCCGTAGGTATCGTTGATTGATTTGAACTTATCAACGTCCATAATAAGATAGTAAAGCTCGCCCTTTTTAGATAAAGCACTGAGCTCCGAAGCTATATAAAGAGCTAACTGCCGTCTGTTGTTAATACCCGTGAGGGTGTCTATTGAAATCTGCTTGTTTTGTACATTTATGAATACCAATAAAACCGAAAGAGAAATTCCGACAGCCGTAAACGGCAAATTCAGATAAAACAGCTGCATAAATATACCGATAAGCGGGAAAAAGGTAAACTGCAAAAGAGCACGCATTTCATCCTTTTTCTGCTTTGTTTTTTGCCGTTTTATTCCGACAAGAGTAAGCACCGCCGCCCACAAAACGTAAAGAACCATAACGCATATTCTTACCCACATAAACTTGCCCCTGCGGTAATAATTGTTCTCGTCAATGTAGAACAAAATATGCGTTTTGGGAGAAGTGAGCGTTAAGCCTAACAAAACCAACATCGGAATTGAAAACACGGCAACTCTTTTATAATGTGAGCTGTCAAGTCTGCGACGAACCTTAAAATCAACATATATAATCCACAAAAAGCCGATAAAGCCCGTCAAGACCATATAAACTAAGTTTATTATAATATTAAGAAGTCTGAAGCCCGGAAGCGTAACACCGTTTACAAGCGGCCAAATTATATCGGATATAAGCAAAATTGCCGTCGCAAGAGACATTTCAAGGAAGTATCTCTCCGCAAGAAGTATCTTAGTATGCCGTCTTGATGCGTTACTTATGGAAAGAAGCATTATAAGACAGATTACATCGCCGAAAATGTATGCAAACTCTTTTGTACCCATAGCAATCACCTCTAAAAACACTAAACCGTTTGCAAATTAAATCACGATTATAAGAGCTTTTCGATTTCCTCAATCGGCTCTCTGAAGCATTTTTTAACCTTGAGCGTGTTTGTTTTTCCGTCAACATATGCGCCGAACATAGTAGGCTTAATATTATTATTGAGCTGATATTTTGACACAAGCTCAATAAGAGCCTCTCTCCTGTCGGTATTTTTAAGGACAGCTGTATTTGAAAGTGTAATTTTAACGCTGTCCTCGGGATATATCTCATTTAACAAGACGCTTACATATCCGTTATCCTTTATGACCTTGCACTCTTTTTCTTTGCCGTTTACCGCAACAACGACATTAGCATCCACAATATCTCTGAATGAAAGAGTATAAGCTCTCACAGTCGGAACAACCGTCTTGTCCCCTCTTACGGGCTTTATATAAAACTCGACAGTATCGTCTTTTTCGGCAACCTCAAAATCGGTAAACGCAAATTTGCCGTTTTCAAATTCCTTTGTTTCTCCGTCATCCTCGTACATTGAAAAGCTGTTGCTTCCTCTGTAAATGAGAATTTCCAAGCTGTCGGGATTTTTACAGGAATTATCCTTGCCGTTCATTCCAAGCGGAATTATAGCACCCTCTTTTGCAAGCACGGGTATTGCGCTGTCGTCACGGAAAAGCTTAATTTCCATAGGACCTGAATATATACGATTGTTGAAAATATCAGTATATCTGCCCTCGGGTATCCAAGCGTTTGTGCCTGCAAGCAGGGTGTTCTTGCTTTTCGGCTCGGTAATCGGTGCGACAATCAATTCAGAGCCAAAACGGTACTCGTTCTTGCAGTCATATGCCTCGTCGCAATCGGGATATTCATAGTACATAGGCTCGCAAATCGCTCTGCCGTCTGTATGCGTTCTGTAATTCATTGTGTAAAGGTACGGAAGCATCCTGTGACGAAGCCTCATAAAGTCGCTGACAACCGTTTCAACGCTCTTTGAATACTTCCACGGCTCTTTGCCCATAAACTCGTTAGAGGTCGAATGCAGCCTCATTATCGGAGAAAATACGCCGAGCTGAACCCAACGAAGATATAACTCATCGTCTTTTTTACCCATATGATGACCGCCGATATCGTGGCTCCACCAAGTGTAGCCGATATTTGTGGCTGTCGAAGTGAAATACGGCTGAAAATCAAGCACCTTCCAAGTCTGAAAGGTATCGCCCGAAAAGCCAATCGGATAACGGTGTGAGCCTGCGCCCGCAAACCTTGAAAGAATAAGCGGTCGCCTCTTGCCGTCTCTTGCAATATCAAGCGAATGATAGTGATTTAACGCCCAAAGCGGATCAAGTCCGGGGGTGGCGGTCTTATTGCCCTGCTGCCAATCGATCCACCAAAAATCCACGCCCATATCCTGAAGCGGCTTATGAACAATACTGAAATATGCCTCTATAAACTTTTTATCGGTTATATCAAATCTGTACTGCTTTTTCTCCTTCGGGTCGTCACCCATAAACCTTGCAAAATCGTTGTAGCAATCCTCAAAGAAGCGTATTCCCGTTGCAGGATGAAGGTTGAGTGTAACCTTAAAGTCGTTATCGTGAAGCTTTTTGAGAAATTCCTGCGGATTTGGAAACAGCTCCGTGTTCCAGCTGTAGCCCGTCCATCCGCCGTCGGACATCATATCGAAATATCTCTCCTTAGCGGTATTGCAATGAGAATTTTTCGCCGCTTCCTTTCCAAATCTCTTCTTGACGTCAACCCAATGCCAATCCATATCGACAGTCGCAACCGTAATCGGTATTTTACTGTCAATAAACCTGTTCATAAGGGTAAGATATTCCTCTTGAGTGTACGCCTTATACCTTGACCACCAATTTCCCAACGCAAATCTCGGAATAAGCGGCGCAAAGCCTGTAAGCTTAAAGAAATCACGCACTGCGCTTATGTAATCGTTTCCGTATGCGAAGAAATAATCGTCGGATTGCTTATGCGCTCTCGGCTTAGGAAGTCCGTCCTCGCCGATAACAAGCGATTTGCCGTCGCTCAGCATTGCAACGCCGTTTCGGGACACAATTCCGTCCTCAAGCGGTTCTTTTCCGCAAGAGCCGTCTAAAGTTCGGCAGGTGCCTTTCAAATTGCCCGAGTTGAAATCGGTTATATGACGTGAATCAGCAAGATTTATGTATAGCATCCTGTGCTTTTTGGCGTCATAGCAAAACTCGGCAAGCTCGGTTTTAACAACAATGTGATTTTTAATAACGCTTTGAGTGAATTTAGGGTTATCAAAATCCCTAAACCACACCGCTTGCGTAGGCTCGTCGCAAAAGCAACCGTCATCGGACACCTCAATACGAACAAGGCAAGGCGTCAAAACAGTAAATCTTGTATCCCCAACAGTGATTGTGCACTCTTTTTTTGAAACAGGGGAACAATTTATCTTGAAGCAATCAAAATAATCAGGCATATTTTTCCCTCCGTAAATTTATACTTTTATTCTAATATATTAAAAGTAAAAAGACAAGTAAAAAACCTCTTACGACGCATTTTTAATGAAAATTTCCGAAAATTTAGAAAAAAAGCGAAAAAAATCAAAAAATCACTTGCAAAACAATTAAATATATGATAATATACTCGGGCAGTAAAAAATATGACCTATGTTTTTAAGCGTAAATCATATCCCCCACTTAATTTACTGTTATATATTTCGGGGTGTAGCGCAGCTGGTAGCGCACTAGACTGGGGGTCTAGGGGCCGCAAGTTCAAGTCTTGTCACTCCGACCACGTCGTCACGGACTTTGTATCGTTCGTGACGGCTTTTTATTGGGAAAAGCCATCCCTCACTCACGCCGTCGTTCCTCCTTTCCGAAACAGGTCACGCTCAAGTCGCCTGTTCGGTTGTAAACGCCCTCACGACGGCTTTGTTTCGCTACCACCCCGTTTCGGGTTATTATTAGTTTTTTGAATGTATTTTTGTAGCTGCGATTTTTGCTTTTTATTTTTTGCAAATCATTTTTACACGGGGCTTGCTGCCGCCGTTAAATCACAACAAATTAACGGTTATAATCAATTATACTTCTATATTATATCGTAGGGGCGAACTGTGTTCGCCCATTTTTTATTTGCTGTGAATTGGCGGGCGACCGCAGGTCGCCCCTACGGGTTTCATTAAACGAAAATGCTCGCAGAATAAAGCCTTCCTCTGACGAGGAAGGTGGCACGCCGTAGGCGTGACGAAAGGAGAGATAACGAGAATTTGCTGTTTATTGCTTTCTCTCCCTCAGTCATTTTTCTTCGAAAAATGACAGCTCCCTCGTCAGAGGGAGCCTGTGTCGCGGTTGTCCGCTTTTTTCAAAACTGTATACTATGTCCTTACACAACCTGTATACTATCTTATTACACTATGCAGCTTGCTATTGATGTTAAATCACAACAAATCAACTGTACATACAATTATAATTTTATATTATATCGTAGGGGCGAAATGTGTTCGCCCGTTTTTATTTGCTATGAATTGGCGGGCGACCGCAGGTCGCCCCTACGGGTTGTGCGAAATTTTCAATATCGTTTCAACAGCAAACTATTATATATCAACAATCCGTAGGGACAGGGCTCGCCCCTGTCTGCAACAAATTTCATATGAAATCAAACCAACGGACAGCCGCATTTTTCAGCCTTCCTTGTGTAAAGGGTGCGGGTCTCCTGTGGAGACCTCTGCATTTAATGCAGAAGCACCGACCGAACCGGCAGGTGAGACGGCGGGCTGGCGTGAGGGAACTCGAAGGGAATGTAAAACTTACAAATTACCTTGTTCAGCGGAGGGAAGAGGCTTACTCCTTTCGTTAGAATGATAATTTGCGGCTGTATGAATATCCATTTCGGTTTCGCTTGCTTTTAATTTTGAAAGTTGATACAATGTAAATATTAAATACATTATGAGGTGCGTTATGTTTTTCAGAAAAAAGAAACCGTATCCCGAACACAGTTATCCGATTGAGCAGGTATCCGCAACCGAACCCAATAAGTATCAGCTTGAGCAGATTGAACGCAAATTCGGAATGTTTATCCATTTTGGAATAAACACCTTTAACAATACCGAGTGGTCGAACGGAAAGCTTCCCGTTGACAGTTACAGACCGAGTGCAATCGACGCTGATCAATGGGTAAGAACCGCATATGAGGCGGGTATGAACTATGTCGTTCTCATTACAAAGCATCACGACGGCTTTTGTCTTTGGGACACTGATACCACAGAATATTCCGTGAAATATTCGCCTGTAAAGATTGATGTCGTCAAGGCTGTTTCCGAGGCGTGCAAAAAGTACGGCGTAAAGCTCGGACTTTATTATTCGCTTTGGGACAGGCACGAAAAATGCTATAAGAATGACGAAAAATATATCCAATATATGCTTAAACATTTGTCAGAGCTTACCGACGGCAGATACGGCGAGGTTGTTGAACTTTGGCTTGACGGTGGCTGGGATAAGGCTTGCCGCAGGTGGGGTTTGGACAGAATATACAACCTTGTCAAGACAAATCAACCGCAGTGCCAGATAGGCGTAAATATAACTATCGGCAAATATAAGGAGAAAAAAACAAAGCCCGACAATAATTATCTTCCCGAAAAATACCGTTACGGCGATCCGATAAGTATGTTCCCGTCTGATTTCAGACTCTGGGATCCGAATATGTGCCGTGCGGATGACCCGAAAGTTTACACTTTTAACGGGAAAGAATATTATATGCCTTTTGAATATACAATCTGTTCGAGAAGCCCGGGTCATTGGTTTTATTCCGATACCTACGAGAGTGAGCCGCTTGGGAATGTTGACAATGTCGTAAAGAATTGTAAAACGCTTTTCGACATTCAAAACCTTGCGGTCATAAACCTTCCGCCGAATAAGGATGGCAGACTTGTAGACGGCGATATTGAAAATCTTATGCGAATTTCAGAAAAACTCGGAATAAGGCGTGAACTCGGAGAATAACCTTAATAGACACAATTAAAGCCGACGGTTAATTAGTCGGCTTTTTTCATCGTTTCTTTAGTTATTTTAACCAAATATCGCTCTGTTATTTCTACTGCAAGGCGGTGTGATTTATAGTATAATGGGACTATATTAAAATTTTCAAAAGGAGCGCACCATGTCATCGAAAACTTATCTTCCTAAAAAAGAAATGTATTCATTCTGCCTTGCCGCTATGGGACAGGGAATGATATACGCTATGATGTCAAGCTACATAAGTGACTATTATCTGAACGTCTTGCAGCTTACACCTATGTTCGTGCTGTTGCTTATGCTTCTTGCAAGAATTTGGGATGCAATCAATGATCCGCTTATGGGTATGATTGTTGACCGCAGAACCACAAAGCACGGAAAAATGCGTCCGTATATTATTTATGCCGCAATTCCGATTGGCGTGCTTACGGTGCTAATGTATTTAAGCCCTAACCTTGAAAAAAAGCAGCTTATGATTTACTCGGCGGTAGTCTACGTCGTCTGGGGTATGATTTACACAATGGCTGACGTTCCGTTTTGGAGTCTGCCTAATGTTTTAACGCCCGACGCAGACGAGAGAGGCAGGGTAATTTCTATCGGCAGAACATTCAACGGCGTCGGCTCTGCTGTCCCCGAGGTGCTTTTCCTTGTTATCGGTCTTACGCTTCCGAAAATTTTAGGCACTTCCGACGGACTTGATTATAACAAGAAAAAATATCTTATTATGGCAATCGTTACGGTTGCTATCGGAATTGTACTTTATGCAAGTTCATATTTCAGAGTTAAAGAGAGAGTTGTTATTCCCGACAGAAAGCCTCAACCGGGCGAGCCGAGTCAGCTTTCAAGAATTTTCAAATGCAAGCCGCTTATGCTTGTTATCGCAATGGGCATACTTTCCTCGGGCAGATATATGGTGCAGGCGGCGGCAGTCCACGTTGCAAGATACGCTTTTTATATCGGTCCCGATTTGAACGGACTTTCAGACGCAGAGCGTGTTGCGGCGATTGAAGCAAGCGTTTCCTCGGTTAAAACTATATTTCAGGTTTGTGCAATTGTCGGTATGTTCGGCGCAATGCTCTTTATGCCCGTGCTTATGAAAAAGTACGATTATAAAAAGATTGTAATTGTAACCTGCTTGCTCGGCTTCGTTGCAAGCATATTCACAACGCTTATCGGCTGGTTTACAATGAATCTTTATGTTTGTATTCCGTTCGTGCTTATCTCCTGCATACCGCTTGGCGTTCTCAATGTTATTTCGTATGCTATGATAGGCGACTGCCTTGACTATATGGAACTTAAAACAAGCTTTAGAGATAACGGTCTCGGCTCGGCTTGTCAGGGCTTTGTAAACAAGCTCGGCAACGCACTTGCAACCTCGGGTATTGTTCTTATGTATATGTTCATAGGTCTTGAGCCTGAAAAGATGTACAGCTCAACTGCGATAGTTGCGGCTACCGACCTTGCGGCAGGACACCGCTTTGCAATGTTCTCGCTCGTTTCGATAGTTCCCGGTATCAGCCTCTTGTTGTGTGCAATTCCGATGTTCTTCTATAAGATTTCGGGCGACAACAAAAAGCGTATACTCGAAGAGCTTGCCGAAAAGAGAAAAGCAGAAGGCATTGTAATAGAATAATAAAACAAAGCATAGTAAAACCCCTCTTGAATTAAGAGGGGTTGAATTTTGTCAATTTATTCAGTTATGAAATTATAGCCTTCGATAATTGACTGAACTTCCTTTGAAACAACTCTGAAAATATCGCTTCCGAGCTTTTTGTAGGCTTCGTCGTCTTCCTTTCGGCAAATCATAGCAAAAGTCTTGCCGACAGCCTTCAAAATATCATCCTTCTTAACGGCAAGATAATAAAAGCTGTATTCCACGCCGTCGGAAAATTCCTTGTAAAACTCGCCCGCGTTTTTCATAACACGGTCATAAATAGTATTTGTTGCCGTGCTTTTGAGCAGAGTATTGGGCAAAAGCCTGTTAATGCAATATTCAGCCGTAAAGAACACCAAAATCTTTATCTGCAAAATAACCTTCGGGGGATAATCAAGCGTTCCGATTTCCTCCTCAAGTGAGCGTTTAAGCTCTGCGCCGTCAAGAAAACGCTCGGCAAGATATTTACCAAGCTGTTTAGCCTTTTCGGTGTTGCCATTCATACGCTGAGTATTCATCTCTTCGATTAAAGCGATACTGTCAAGCGTGTCATTTTTCGGTTTGGCGTTAAAGATTTTAATATCGTCGTCCATAATAGACCTCCGTGTTGGGTTATGCGTTTTCGGCAGCCTTTTCCTCGGCGAGCTTCTGCGCCTTTTTAAGCAGACGCTTTTGCTTTGCCTTATAACCCATAAGCTTTGTAAGGGCGTCGTCGGGTGTGCCGTAATCGCCGATTGAAATAACCTTATCGTTATAAAGACCGTGGAAATCCGTGCCGCCTGTCATAAGTAATTTATGCTTTGTCGCAAGTTTTTTAAGCTCGTCCTGCTGTGCCTCTGTAGCCGACGGATGCCATACCTCAATTCCGTCAAGACCGCATTCGATAAGCCTCGGCAAGGAGTCAAGATTGTCGAACATATACGGATGGGCAAGAACGGCTACACCGCCTGCGTCATGTACCGCACCGATAACCTCCTCAATGTCGGGGTATTTCGGGTCAACAAGGATGTTGTTAGGCGAGTCCTTGCTGAAAAGCTCGTTGTAAAGCTCGCCGTAAATCGAGGTTGTATAGCCCGATTCCATAAGAGCCTGCATAATGTGCGTCTTATAAATATTGGTTGAGCCCGTAGCGCATTTAATGATAAATTCTGTGGTTACGGGGTATCTTTTAGCTGTGTGAAGCATCATAATATGAGCCGCTTTTTTTCTTGCAAGAGAATTCTTGTGGCAAAGACCCTCAAGTCTTGCAGGCATATCGCTGAGATAGCAAAGAATGTGAACCTTCTTGCCTGTCTTTGTATCGGTTGCCGACAATTCAACGCCGGGGATAACCTGAATACCGTACCTCTCTCCGATTATTTTACCTCTGACCGTTCCCGCAAGGCAGTCATGGTCTGTAATCGCAATGGTGGTAATACCTCTTTTTTTAGCTAAAATAATTAAGTCTTCGATACCGAGAGAACCGTCTGAAAGCTTCGTATGACAATGTAAATCTCCGTTCAATTTCTTTCCTCCTCAAAACAATTAAGTATCATATATTTCACTGAAAATGAGTTATGTGTAAGTTTAAGCGCATAAACCCTCAATATACTATATACATAATTATACTTTCATTTTCGCCAATTTTCAAGGGTTTTATTTTAATTTTGAAAAAATCTTTACCCGCAAAAGATTATTCTTTCAAGCTCCGATGCCGCAAGACCTGAATGAACGTCCTTTCGTTTGAGCAGGCAAATGCTTCTTTTCGGAATCGGCGGAGTGATGTTCAGAATGATAAGGCTTGAGAGATCCTCGCTTTCAAGGAATTCCTCGGGCACAAAGCCTATTCCGAGATCGGATTTTATCATCGGCAAAATCTGGTCGGCGGCGTTTGCTTCGATTTCAGGCTCAAACGGCAGGTCGGAGGCATTGAAATAATCGGTATAGAACTTGTGAGAGCCTGTTCTCTCCCCGAGACCGATAATAGGATAGTTTATCAGCTGATGTGCCGCCAGAACCGTTCCCGTCTCGAGCGAAAACTCCGAGCTGCACACGGGAACCTCGTTGATGTCTTTCAATTTAACCGAGGTTATATCCGACGGTAAATCAAACGGCTGTGTTACAAGTGCAAAATCAGCAAGCCCGTTTTTGAGCATTTCGATAGCCTGCGGAGTGGTAAGGTTAGAAATTTTCAGCTTTACGCCCGGGTAATTGCCTCGGAATTTTTTGAGCGCAGGCAAAAGTGAGCAATGAAGTGCAATTTCACTTACGGCAACCGTAACCTTGCCCGATTGCAGGCTTTTATCCTGCTCAATTTCCTCCTCGCCGAGCTTAATGCTCTCGACAGCCGTCGCAATTCTCGCATATAGCTTTTCGCCCTCGGGAGTGAGAGCTACTCCGTGCCTGTGTCGCACAAACAGGGTGCATCCGAGCTCCTCCTCAAGCTTTTTAACGGTCCTTGTAATGTTCGGCTGATTGTTGAACAACGCATTTGCCGCAGCCGTGAAGCTGCCGTATTTTGCAACGAAATAGAAAATTTTGTAATAGTCGTAGCTGATATTCATAGCTTTTCTCCATATAAAAATGATATATCAAAATAGAATATTTACATTTTACATATACCTTAAATCAAATTATAATATATGCGTTCAGGAAAAGCAACCGTAAAAATTCAAAAGGAAGCGACGAATATGAGCAAGATTATTTGTATCGGCAGACAGTACGGAAGCGGCGGACGTGAAATAGGCGAAAGGCTTGCACGCACTCTTCAAATTCCATGCTATGATAAGCTGCTTATCAAAAAGGCGGCGTTTGAATCGGGAATGAGCGAGGAATTCATCTCAAAAACCGAGGAGTCGCCCATTAACAGTATTCAGTTTTTAAGCGGTAATCCGTATGCGGATATGGCAGGGATAGGGAATGCGTTTTATTCCGAAAGTCAGCTTGCCTATGACACTGAAAAAAGAGTTATCGAGGAAATCGGTAAAAAAGGCGATTGCGTTATAATCGGTCGCTGTGCCTCGGCGATACTTCCTAAGGAGGAGGTGCTGTCGGTGTTCATCTATGCCGACCATGCGGACAGAGTACGCCGTGTAATGAACAGAAACCGCCTTGACGAAAGGGCGGCGGCTCACAGAATAAAGCATATGGACAGAATGAGGAAACAGTTTTTTGACTTTTATTCGGACACTCAATGGGGTATGCCCGAAAGCTATAATATTATGCTCTCAAGCAGCGCACTCGGTATGGATATATGTGTAAATACAATAATAAAATGCTTGAAGGAAATGGAAGGAAAAGAAAATGAATAAGGATTTGACAGTCGGAAAACCGCAATCGGTTTTGTGGAAATTCTGCTTACCACTTTTCGGAAGTATAATTTTTCAACAGCTTTATAACATAGCGGACAGCTTCGTAGCAGGTAAATTCGTAGGCGAAAATGCCCTTGCGGCAGTCGGAAACAGCTATGAGATTACGCTGATTTTCATTGCGTTTGCGTTCGGCTGTAATATGGGCTGTTCGGTTGTCGTTTCAAGATTTTTCGGTGCAAAGGAGTTCAAAAAGGTCAAGACTGCCGTATATACCGCCTGCATTTTCAGCGCAGGACTTTGCGTTTTGTTAATGCTCATCGGAATATTCGGCGCAGGCGCATTACTTCGTCTTATCAGAACACCCGACATTGTTTTTGCGGACTCGAAGCTGTACCTTGATATCTATGTTTGGGGACTTCCGTTTGTGTTCTTCTATAACATTGCGACGGGTATTTTTTCGGCATTGGGAGACTCGAAAACTCCGTTTTATTTCCTCGCAGTATCCTCACTTTCAAACATTGTGGTTGATATATGGTTTGTAAAATCCTTCCATATGGGCGTTGCAGGCGTTGCGTGGGCGACGTTTATCTGTCAGGGTATCAGCTGCATACTTGCGATTGCGGTGGTTTTCAAAAGGCTTAATAAAATCGACAAGGAAAAGAACTGCCCGATTTTTGACAAGAATATCTTAAAGCAGATTATTATAATCGCTGTTCCGAGCACCCTGCAGCAGAGCTTTATTTCAATCGGAAACATAATCATTCAGGGCATTATCAACGGCTTCGGCGCTCCTGTAATGGCAGGATATTCGGCGGCGGTAAAGCTCAATAACCTTGTAATTACCTCGTTTACAACCCTCGGAAACGGAATTTCAAATTACACCGCACAGAATATGGGGGCAGGAAAGCTTGCCCGTGTCAAGCAGGGCTTCACGGCAGGACTTAAAATGGTGTGGCTGTTGAGCCTGCCGCTGTTCGCGCTCTATTTTTTCAAGGGCGAGTTTTTCCTCAAGCTCTTTATGGACGAGCCTACCGAAACGGCGATATTGACGGGTATAACCTATCTTAAAATACTTTCCCCGTTCTATTTCATAGTTTCCGCAAAGCTTGTCGCAGACGGCATTTTGAGAGGTGCGGGAATGATGAACAAGTTTATGATTGCAACCTTTACAGACTTGATTTTGCGTGTTGTTATGGCGGCTGTTTTCTCGAAAACACCGCTTGGCGCAACGGGAATTTGGTGCGCTTGGCCTGTCGGCTGGTGCGTCGCAACCGTTCTGTCGATTGTGTTCTATGTAACAGGCCCGTGGAAGAAGGAAAAAATTTAGAATTAAGTTCAATAAATAAAAATCGGACAACCAATTTATATGGTTGTCCGATTTTTTATTGCTCAAGAATGTTCTTCATTATGAATTTTACGATTTTTTTATATTTGAAAACACTTTGATAACAATCTCCGTAAATAGGCGGTATAATTATTTTATCGTCTACTACAGCTATATTCATTAAGGCTTCAGTCCTTCTTAAATTGTGTTCGGCGTTTAGAGATAAAAGGAAAATTGCTTCGTCGTTCATATAGTCAAGACAGATAACGTTAAGACGAAAGCGCTTTCCAGCTTCATACTTGGCAATCTTGTGAGGTATGTTGAACTCTTTGTTTGCTTTTTTGTTGATACGTTTTTTTGCTCTGTCGAATTCACTTTTCGAAAAGCTGTCGGTTTTGTAAATGACTGTAGTATAAAGCAGTTTCTTTTTGAATCTGAAAAATTGTAAATTTTCCGATAAGCATAGCCGATTTCCTTTTTCGGATAAGCTCTCAAATCTTTTGAGCAAATCTTCATATTTTATGCCACTGTGTTCGCACAAAACGCATGGTTTTGCATTATAGGTATTGGCATCCTTTTTGTATGCAACAATTAAACACACGAATATACATATACTGATTATAGCTATTACAAGCAGAATTATACCAAAAGTCCTAAGCGTATCATCTTAAGTAAATAAGCAGCCTAACGGTAAAAGATATAAAAAGGTTACTAAACATATTAAATAAGCGTCAGCACGACGCTTTAATAACTCTATGCGTTTCTTTAATTCTTCGTTCAACCTATCATCGCCTTAACCTTAATTTACAACAATATTATATATTGTTAAATTCTAAAACACAAGAGCATAAATTGATGTTATACCGTAGGGACAGGGCTTGCCCCTGTCCGCAATCTATATCAAATTCAATTTGTGCTTCCGCCCCATCTTTGAGGGGGCTGTCATTTTTCCGCAGAAAAAATGACTGAGGGAGTTGTTTCAAGCTTGATATGACTTGCTTTACTCCCTCAGTTTCGCTACGCTCAACAGCTCCCTCAACGAGGGAGCGGAATGTTTAATATAATTTGAAAAAATTGTTGAACTTCAGCCTCCCTTGTGTAAAGGGAGGTGCCGAACGAACGTGAGGCGGAGGGATTGTGAGGTTGATTTTATATGGTTTTATAAAATCCCTCAGTCATTTTTTTTTGTTCCAAAAAAACGCCAGCTCCCTTTACAAGGGAGCCTTTGCGGACAGGGGCAAGCCCTGTCCCTACCACGTCGTCGTTTGCTTCGTATCGCTCGCAACAGCCTTTGGCTGTCTCTCACTCACTACGCAACTCCTCCTTTTCCGCAAAAATCACGCTCGGCTCGCCTGTTCGGTTGTAAACGCCCTCACGACGGCTCACTGTCGCTACCAACTTTTGCGGTTTGCGGACAACCGCAAGGGTTGTCCCTACGGTACGTCGTCGTTTGCTTCGTATCGCTCGCAACAGCCTTTGGCTGTCTCTCACTCACTACGCAACTCCTCCTTTTCCGCAAAAATCACGCTCGGCTCGCCTGTTCGGTTGTAAACGCCCTCACGACGGCTCACTGTCGCTACCAACTTTTGCGGATTACGGACAACCGCAAGGGTTGTCCCTACGGTACGTCGTCGTTTGCTTCGTATCGCTC
>OBCQ01000021.1_pt1 | contig 53992 bp, 46 predicted proteins | sample 1517991 | NCBI WGS metagenome assembly OBCQ01 (sample SAMN03418263, study PRJEB22391) | human gut metagenome | biome: human-gut; feature: organic feature; material: feces | host: Homo sapiens | place: Tanzania | collected 2013-01
TTTGACAAGACAGATGACAATGTGTTTTCCGTTGAAGAAACTGCCACCAATCATCTCTTTGATATATATACATAGCCGCGTGTTCTTTCCGGCAAAGCTATGGATTATCCGGCAAATAAGCAAGATATTCACCGATATTTTCTCGGCGAATAATCACCTTTTTCGCCGAATCTCACGAGGTCACACAACTCGAATGTGAATCACGGTGGTTTCCCTATAACCGATACTTATCCTCTGCGCACCTGGAACCGCATCTTGCTGCTGGTCAGCGGATCGCAGTTCCAGGCGTGTTCCATTTCCCGCACCCTGAAGAGCCGAGCGGCAACAGAGCGCCACACAGCGATGGCCCCAACTCCCAGGTGTGTGAATATATTCGCACCCAGAGTGGCATACTCCTCATTTTCACCCCGATGCGGTTCCAGGTCCGCGAGTTCATTATCAGTAATCGGATGCCCAGGTAACGGATATATTCTTTTTCATATCCCGTATGCAGCATAATACATAAAGGGGACAATATAGGAGTTGGATAACTTTTGCCTTATAACACTTATGTTCAAATAATTGTGGTCTTACACTTGTTAGGAATGCCTACCTTGATACCCTCCATTTCTCTCGAAATAACAACCTCTAGGAACTGAACCGACTATGCCACTAGCCAAGGTCGGCGAACGTGAATCAAGATTGCTGTCTCTTGCCGATTTCGAAGTGAATTTACAAAATGCTTTCAGTCAAAAGCCTGTTGGAAGCATCTGGATGACACCTTGACGTGAAAAACTTGCGCCTTGGGATTTGAGTTTTTCAGCCCTATCCAGCCTCTGTGGGAATAGACACAATCTGCGGCTGAAAGCATTTTGTAAAACCATGACTATGCGTAAGAAGATTTTATGGGACAATACTGAGATCAAGCATTCGGGAGAGCGGATGTCATCCATTATTCAGCAGCAGTTTTCATTCCCGTACAATCCGATAATCGATCAAACACTATACAAGATGACCTATCTGGAGAATTGGGGTTCAGGCATCGCAAGATAGCAGACAACTGCCGGGAGGCAGGCGTGGAAGAACCCACATATGACCACCGACCTACGGAGGCCAATGGGAGATTCTTGAATAGATCACGAAAATATAAACAGGAGATATATCGAATACCACGAGGACGGTGAACGCAGACGCGATAATGACATACCTACCGAACAATTCGGTCAATTCCCTGACGTATGATCTCCGTCACAAACACGCAAAATCGGCTCGCCCAAGACCGCTTCGATAGCCGCAATGGTCCCGATGGTAAAATTATGCGTCCCGCGCATCCACTTGCTTATCTCAGGCTCTTTTTTTCCAAGCATCTCAGCTAGGTCTTTCTGCTTGAGTCCCTTATCCGTAAGAATGACGTGAATCCTGTCAACTATACGGAAAGACAAATCAACTCTTTCCCTGACAGCATCAGAGACATGCGTCCTACGCCGGTCTATCACACTACTCCTTTTCATCACGAACAAATTGTAAATCACCTACTATTTCCTTGTCAACAAGTAATAACTTACCATCTCTCACTCTGGAAGCGATGAAACGACTGGTGTCCATCAGCAACTGAACATAAGCAGAAAGAGTCTCACTCTCTTGCCAAGATTTTGTGTCCTTAGCATCACCGTTTCCAAAGATAAGTATCTTGTCTGACAGCCTTAAACAATATAATCTAAGCTTTCCAGACTCTATATGTATAGCACTCACGCCATCCCATATTTACCTTCCGGTCTAAAATATCTTTCAAGAGCATCTGTCTCCCCTATTCTATCAAGCCAGGCAACAATCACATCCATCTCCTCATCATACTCACACCCAACAGGAAATTTGTCGAAAAATTTTTCAAGTTCCGTCAATTCCTCACCCTCCAGCATAATACTGTAAAAATTCACATCTTCGTGCTCCTCTATCAATCGTATATCACACTCCCCCCCATCTTAGTTAACTTTAAAGTTAATATTTGCAAATATATACCTTTTTATCAGACTTTACAAGTCCAACGCAAGAATTCCAACACGGGCAGAGTCAAAAAAAGTTTTGCTATAACGTAACTTATTCATAGTTTTGTAATGCAGTCCCGGTCATTCCTCTCCCATACGTCAGTGCTGGTGATGAATCCGGGTTTTTCTATTTCATCAAGCCTTCATCAATCCGAACCCCAGAAGGTTACTTTAGATTCTCAGATAAACAAAGGAACAAATTTTCCATCTCATAAAGACAGAAGATTCGTTCCTCGCTTTTCTCATCATCGTAGTGCAAATATAATCATAGTTTTCCACAAAACAAGGTGTTATTTAGCATTGAACAATAAGTGGTTCACAAGATCAAGCCATCATTTGGAATATGGCGGAATGGCCATACCATCACCCAACCTCAGTGGGAGGCAACGGGAAAAAATCATCTTTTCTCAAAATTCCCGGTTTACCTTTCCCAAAACGCGACATTAATGGTAAAAGCATAAGACAATGGGAATGAATATGAGTACAACTTGCAAGGCAGAACACCGCCGAATCACCTCCCCGCCCGGAGCAGGAAGTACAAGAGAAAGAACGCCAACCTCAACAACCGAGGCTGGTCTTAATGAATATATCAACGCCACGGATCAGGTCGCCAAAAATCAGGAATATAACTGAATATAAAGCCGTTGGATAAACGTCCAAGACTCCGGCAAGCCAGACGAGACAACATAACCCACGGAAATAATCCTCAAAAAAAGTGCTGAAAGTCCGAAAATATTGACATTGATGTGTTCCAACTGCATTTGCGATACCTGCTGATAGACTCGAATACTGGATACCGGTCGCAGTATCACGCACTGTCAACAGTGATTAGTGCATCTGCTGATTGAGGACAACTAAATCGAAAAACATCAATCTTGTCCTACAGTTCTGCACATCACTGCTATGCCCACTTCTCAAATGTTCAAGTTCCTCTTCGTCAGAAGCGAACAGGAACTCAAAGCCATTTCTCTTGTAATACTCAATAACCTCCGGACTATTCAGCGCATCGACTATCAAATATCTGCTTGAGGTATTGTTGTCAGGATCAATGGCTATCGTCTTGATGAGGTTCATCATTTCGTCCGCGATATTGTAGCCGAAAGTCTTATGTCCAAAGCCATCAAACACACATAATTCGCCAATCAATATCGCAGGGTACTGAAAGCGACGTTTGGCGTTTGGAATCGAACGGTTTAGACGATTACGCCTATTTTGAGGTAAAATATCAGTGCGTAACGATGAATTTGACAATGAGAAAGCACAAACCATTTTCGGTTGTGTCGTATTATCTTTTTCGTCTGTAAAGAAACAATGGGGTGTTCCCATCATCTCCAGCCTATAATCACGATAATTGTCCTATGTATGGTCGTGAAAAAACGAATCAATGTCAGCGTTTTTACTGCAAGTATACGGCTGACATTGATTAATGATTTCTGATGTTAATCTGCCGAAACGGCAGTTGTCCAATAGATACCCCACGATTTACTTATTCCCCTCTTTCTTTTTCAAAATTGCATAAGAATTGGCTGCCTCCTTAGAAAAATCAACAGAGGCACGTCTGCGAAGGTTTTCTTCGGACATCTTGACGAAGCGTTCAGCTGCTGAACCTCTTAACGTCGGGATTGCTTTTACATATACAGCCATAACAAACTCTTTCTTGCAAAAATTACATAATTTTTTCCTAACAACTGACATTCTTCTATGTTTTTTGTCAGTTATTAACATTTCATTGATTCCTCAATATTTATTCCAGACCGTAAAACGGCAACAGAAAGCCAATCAAAGCAGCTAAATCTCAGCCTATTCCAATGACTTATCTATTCAATATCTTTGCTTCGGATAGTTCATCAAAGATATATGAAAGCACTGCCGTCAATAGCGTTTAACGAGTTCAAGGGTTCCGCAGGGGACGTGACTGCCAGAGTGTCGAAAGGCCGTCAGGTCCTTTCGTCTCGCTGCCAGCATTCGCACGTCAAGACGGGACCGCAGGCGGTCAGCAGGAACAGGCTTTCCTCCATATCGAGGTCATTCCGCAAGTTGAGCGACAGCCATATGAAGGAATGGGCGGTGCTTGCAGAGAGGATGAAAGGCATCTCGACGTTCGGCAAGGCGGCGGAGCTGACGGCTCACAATGCGTTCGTTCGTATCAATACCAACCGTGCCCTTGCAGGAATGCCGGCACTAGAGTCGGCTCCGGTCTATACATCGGATGTCCCTGAGGTGGACTACGACGACTTCTGGTGACTCTGGATAGGATCATATTCGTGGGTCTGAATCAGCCTTCGGGACATCACAGGCTTTTAGTGAAGATGTCGCAGACCACGAGCACAGGGGTTTCTTCCGGATGGAACAACATCGTCATAATCACTCCTGCATTCTACTCGGACTGGGGAGATGCGGACATCACGGAGGCCTACATTGACAGGATCGGCTTTGCTCCGGTCCCCGGTCAGAAGTATCTCCTCTCGTTCTGGTGGATGGACACGGAGACAGGGTTCACGGGCGAGTCAATGGCGGTTTCCACGATTTGCGGCGAGCTTTCCAACGTGAACAAGGAACTCTACAAGGTTCGCCCACGGATGAACTTCTCGGATGCGGTCTCGGACGCAAACTCTCCTTTCAAGGATATGAGATTGGAGCTTTCCGGGAGTCCTGTTCTGGTGACGGCTTCCGGTGAATACGGATTCCTCGGCAACGGGTCGTATATGTACATTAATTTCAACGACAAGGATTTTCCCCGCGAGGATGTGGACTGCTTCCTGATGGGAAGAGGTCTTGGTAAATGCAAGTACGAGATCGCATGCATCGAGCATTCCGTCAAGCCTCTTGTCGGCAGGGACGGATACGGGAGGTGCAACGTCTGTTATCTGCACGGATAAGACAGGAACTCTTACCAAGAATCAGATGCAGGTTTATGAAACTGCTTTTGCTGGTCTTTCGGATCAAGCTCTCTTGGAAGAGAATACGTCAAGTCTTATCAAAGAATGCATTGCTGTCAACACAACTGCAAACCTTGATTTTGCAGATCCTTCAAAGATTAAGGCAATCGGAAATCCAACGGAAGGCGCGTTGCTTCTTTGGCTCCATAAAGCTGGTGTTAATTAGGCTCATGTAAGAAAGGCGTGGAAATCAAGGGACTGGATGCGGTGCTGAGTGACCCTTCCGTCAAGGTTTATCATATGGGTACCACGCTCAAGAAACTGGGAGAAGGCCACGAGTCATACGACAAGGCCGGCCATTCGTTGGTGACAAATGGCGGCCGTGTACTGATGGTTCTTGCTTCTGTCCCTGATCTCAAGTCAGCTCATGACAAGGCTCTTGAGGCTGTATCCAAGGTGGATTGCGATAACCTCTTCCACCGCACTGACATCGGGCATTGGGCATTTGAATAGCCTTCGCTTATAAAATAACTCCGGCAGCTGTAATTTTGATTTTGACTTCCGAGTCCCCTTTTTCAAGTTCTATCTTGAACCAGTCTCCTGATGGGGTCTCCACGTATTCGGCGTCATCGATTTTCCAAGATGGATAAGATGTGCTGATCTGGGTCAGAACGGCTGCCGGAAGTTCGTTTTTACGTACATCCCACTCTGTGCGGAGCCAGTTGTGGTCCTTGCTGAAATACACATCCTTGCCGCGTCTTTCGTGTACAATCTCGACTTCGATTTCGCCGTCATCATATTCTGTATCTATGATTGCTGCTCCAGGGTATTTCTGTCCGATGAATTTCTCGAGTTCGGACTGGATGTCTGTCGGGAGATAGTCCTCGTAGTCGTAGTCTGAATCGATGTCCACCACTGTCTTGATGAGGGCTCCTTCTTCAGAATAATACAGGTCCGCTTCCTTTTCGATATTGCCGGAACGTGTCTCGACCTCGATGACATAGAAGGTCTCCATGCCGTTTCTCTCGAGCTTGTCGATGTCATCCACTTTCCAATCAGCATATTCACTTGCCTGGAAAGCTGTCTTTACGGCTTCCGGAAGTTCATTGTACGAAATCTCGCTTTCGGTCATGCACCACTGTCCTGAGCGGTTGAACCATACGGAGAAGTCATATCCTGCGTTGCCTGAACGTGTAGCGACTCTGTTGAATTTCGCCACGTCGTAGCCGTTCTTGGATGTCCATTTTACATTGACTGCATCCGGATAGCGTTCTGCCAATTCTGCTTTCGCTTTTTCGTTTATCTGGCTGTCAGCCGAAGCTTTATTGCAGCCTGCAAGTGTCATCAGGCAGATGCACATTGCTGTAATAAATAAATTTTTCATTGTACTATAATTTATTGATTTGTAATTTTTTTTATCTCTGATTATCCGGGCTATCGGTCGAGTCCTGCAAGATTGAAGTTCTTGTCGAATTTCAGTTCGAAGCCATTGTCCAGTTTCAGCTCAAGTTCTCCGTCGTCATACTCGGCCTTGGTGATGAACGAGTCGGGATACAGTTCATTGACCTTGTCGGCTGCTGCCTGCGGAATTATGCCGTCGGGGATGCTGTTGCGGTGACGGTTGATTTCCTTCCATTCTCCGTTGCGACGGAATTCCAGTTTGGTCCCATCCGTGAGCACGATTTCGTAGGAAATTTTCAGCAAGTCTCTGTCTTCTTTGGCAAATGCTATTTTTTCATCTTGAAAGTGCTCGGTGATGAAGCTCAATACGTTTTCCGGAAGTGATTCCGGGCTTGTCGCCTTGTCGTGCACGAGGTTTGACAGGAAATAGCCCAATGTTCCTGCTGCCGCGAGCGAAATGATTACTAAAATGATCTTCTTAAACATAACATTGCCCTTCTTTGTATTGCGAAATTATAGTACAATTCTGGAGTGAATCTGTAATCGGCACGGAAATTCTGAACTTTTTTCAGAATTTAACGCTGAAACGGTGCATTCCGTCCACATAAGAATAGGTGAGTAGCATTCCGCATCTGTCTGCAATGGTTTTGGCAAGTGCCAGCCCCAGTCCGGTAGAGCCCTCTTTTTTCGAGCCCTGGTAGAATCTCTCAAAAATCCGGCTGCTGTCCAGAGGCGAGTCCCCGCTGTTCTCGACCACGAGTTCGTTTTCTGTCAATGTCAATGTGACCTTGCCGTCCTCAGGGCTGTGCACAAATGCGTTTTTGATGATGTTGGTCACTAAAATCGTGGCGAGCGTCTCGTTCATCTTTATCGTGACAGGGGAGTCCGGTATTTGTGCTGAACAGGTTATCTGCTTGCTGCTGAAGATTTCCCCATACAGTTCTTTCTGGGACAGCACCATGGCTGAAAGGTCTATGTCAGTCACGTCAGGGAACTGTCCGTTGTCGATTTTCGTGAGCAGGAGAAGTATCTTGTTGAGTCGCACGATATGTCCGAGTTCGCGTTTCATCTGCACGAGTTCGCCGACGCTTTCTTCTCCCAATGTGTCATTGTCCAGCATCCAGTCGATCCTTCCTCCAAGCACGGCAAGCGGTGTCTGAAGCTCGTGTGAAGCATTGCCTATGAACTGTTTCTGCTTTTCGAAGGCTCTGTCGGAGCGGTCAGTCGCATCTGTGGCGGCTTTCTCCAGCTGACGGAATTCCCGGATGTCCGAGTTTATTGACAATCTGCCGTGTGACTTTCCGGGTGTGTAGGCATTGAGCCAGTCGAGAATCATGTATAGCGGCCGCATGCTTTTCTGGAACACGACGAGAGTGGTCACGATAACTGTCAGCAACAGAATGAGATACAATGCGAGTATCCACCAGAGGATGGTCTTTATCAGGTCATCTTTTTCGATTGTGGGTGTAGCGACAATGAGTTCAAAACATCTTCCTTCACGGTCTCTGAATATCGTCTTGAGAAATCGTGCAAGTTCTTGTTCGTCTGTCTCCTGAATGTAGAAGTCTGCATCGTAGTACTCCATCCCGGTATGTGAATTTGCATAACTCTCCGCAACTTCGGAAATGCTGTAATGCCCGTCTGTCATGATGTTGGCAACCGGCAGCTTCTTCCCGGACAACTTCTTGACCATCAGCTGTTCAGCGTAACTTTCAAGCAGGTCGTCGGCCTCGTCATTGATCTCATCCACGATGACGAAGTAAAAGACCATCGCCCAGAGCGCGATGACCGGGAGCAATGCCATAGACAGGCGTACAGCGATATTGTGGATCAGTTTCATTCTTTGGTGACGGGTTTTTGCCTCACGTGTTCAAATTGAGATTGTGTCGTTTATAGACGAGTCTGTCCCTTATTCCTTAGTGACGAGTTTGTATCCGAATCCGTAAACTGACTTGATTTCTATATCGGCGCCGGCTTCTTCCAGTTTTTTGCGCAGATTCTTGACCTGCGAATAGATGAAGTCGAAATTGTCCGCCAGATATATGTCGTCGCCCCACACGGCTTCTGCCAATACTGATTTATCTACCATGTGCCCCGGTCTGAGCAGGAAATAGTGAAGTATGTCGTATTCTTTCTTCACCAATGTCAATGCTTTTCCGCAGACTTCCACTGTGCGGCTGTCCGGGTTGAGCTTGACATTGCCATAGACTATTCCGTTGCGTCCGCTTCCGTTGCTTCTTCTGGTCACGCTCTTGATTCTGGCCAGAAGTTCTGCCGTGTGGAATGGCTTCGGGAGGTAGTCGTCCGCGCCCTCTTCCAGTCCGATAATCTTGTCTTCCAATGAGTTGCGGGCTGAAAGTATGATCACTGTCAATGCTTTTCCTTCTTCCCTGAAGGCCTTCAGCAGGTCGAGCCCGTTTCCGTCCGGAAGCATGATGTCCAGCAGGATGCAGTCATATGAGAACAACGACAGCTTTTCCCACGCCTCACCGTATGTCGAAGCCACTTCCACGACATAATGCTCCTTCAGCAATGCTCTCGCGATCAATTCCTGCAAAGAGCGCTCGTCTTCTATTACCAGTATCTTCATAGTTCCATGTCAATGTCCTGAGGGCTGCATGTCTTTTCAATAATTGTCAATGCTCTGAAAGACACGAGCTTACCCTCGCCGTTGTCAATGCAAACCCTTACGGTTCATCATCGTTTCCGTTTCTCACGACTCGACGAAATTACAAATAAAATCTGGAACGAATCTGAAATTTCTTCTGTTTTTCTTAAGATAAGTAAATGTTAAAAATAACCTGCTTCATTTTGGGGGCTCTCTTATGCGGCCATTTGCGGCCATGACACACCGTTGAGAACGGTTGAAAAGCGGCCCTGATAACAGCCTCCGAAAAAGCGACAATAATTTAGATCAAACCATTGATTATCAATGATATAGTATAGGAAAACTGGAGAAATTTTCGTAAATTTAAGGGTAATTGCAATGCTCTTAAAATGATAACGAAAACTCCTCCAGAAGTCCTTTCGCCAAGCGATTTGGCGTATATGTCCACGCTGAACGAAAGAGACAGAAGATGGTTCCTGGCCACAAAGGCCGCCGACCTCAAGACTCAAGGGCTCAGCTACCGCAAAGTTAGTAAAATTATTTTGGATTTCTTTGACATAAGGGACGGCCGAAAATGGCTCAGGCAACTTCGAGATGGATCTTTATACGCTTCAGTTCAGGTGGATTCCCTCGCTGATTGATGCCGTGGTGAAGGGGAACTTGCCTTGTCAGGCATTGGCGGACGTACCGTGGTGGGAAAAATGTCTGAAGGAACAGGGGATGACTAAGGCTGATTTCTCGTTTGAGGAGATCAAGGCTGAAATAAAGAAGATCTCAGAGGAGAAAGGGCGGATATGCCTGACATTCCCCTATCCGAAATGCGCTCCGCTTGCTAAATATACTGTCATTGACTTGTTGGCATCGGGGCGGATCAACTATTACACATTGGAAATGTCCCTCGATGACACATGGGTGCTTGGATCGCAGGATGTTCACAGGCACAGCTACATCCGTCAGGTGCCTGATTGCCAGACGATGGCGGATTTTGAGAGGGAGGTTGATCGACCTTATGAGTGCCCCACTCCTGAAAGAGCGCGAGTTGTATGGAGATGCGTCTGATTTGGCTATGATGTATCGAATTCCGATCACATTCGATTTCACATCGGAAACTTTAGACTGGTGGAGACAAAGCGTAACGTTCACGCCTGATGAGTATGAATCTGTCTTAAGCAGGGATGTGGAATCATAATGACAGCTGTTCGAGCGATCTACCTTTACAAACCACGGACACAGGGAATGGCAGCAGAGATGCGTACATGGCATGTAGGTGTGGCTGACCCTCATTTACGAGAAGGGGGTCGGGCACGGCAGGATGGGCTACAGAGGTGTCTATGGCAGGGTGATGTGGCCGTGGTTTGCAACCGGTCTTGAGGGGCAAAGGAATGAATCCCACGGAAGTGCGGTTACATTATGCGAGATGGGACATTAATGAGTAATAAGGATAATGAATATAAAGGTGTTAGTATATGGCAATCACGTTTGGCATAGTGGCGATCATCGCTATCGTGTTCATTCTGCTTTATATGAAAGAGAATGAGAAATGCGAGAATCTGAAATACGACAACGAGAAATTGAAAAAAGACGCTGCACAAGCAGGTATTGTAAGTGCGGTGGCCTGTGAATATGACAGCCGTAGATTGGACAGGGATCTGATTATGGAGGCGATACGGTACAATGGCTTTGTGCCGGAGGCCGAGGACAATTGGATTTTCTTCAAGAAGCAGGGAGATACGTATAGAATTGTCACCGAGAGGCTGCCGACGTCCATAATCATGAGGCATTACGACTTGGACAAGAAGGAATGGAATATGGAGCTATTACGTCAGGCGGCACACAAGGTTTCTGATGAGATCATTATGGCTAAAGTGCTGCTCACTGGCGAGGATGAGGATGGAATCTCCTTTCAGATCACCTCCTTTGAGGATAATTATGACCATCTGAAAGACTTTCTCTACCAGTACTTAAGCATAATCGATGAGTCTTATGCTCGCTTATTCGACACTTACAACGAACTTGAAAACCAGAAAAGCGAGATGACTCTGACAAACCAAGGGCAGTCTTTGAATATGACGGGGTCAAAAAAGGTCGTGTCATAGGAAACTTATGAAGAATAGGATGGATGCTCTCGATAATTTTACAAACCACGGACACGGGATATGGCAGCCGAGACGTGTGCAGGGCATATTCGTGTGCTCAACCCCTACATTTGAAGAGAGGGTCGGGCACGGTAGGATGGGCCACAGGTGCGTGTATGGCAGGGTGGCGTGTCCGTGGTTTGTAAAAAGAAGGTACTCCGCACCGAATCATTAGAAGGAAGGGTTACGTGTTCAGCTATGCATAACAGTCAATGCGGTTTGGCACACAGTAAGGCTGGCTGCTTCCAACAAGAGTTTTCTGTACGAAACCAACGTATTCTGTATGAAATGGTTTTCACTGTCGTTTCGTACAGTATTGTTGGGGTTTGTACACTCGAAGGTGTTCTGGTGTACAAAACGAAGCTGAGAGCACGTTTGGTACATCTGAAAGGCTATTCTGGTACTGGTAAGGGTTGTGATAACGTATAAGGAAGGTCACTTCGACAGGCTCAGTGACCGTGAAAATGCATCACGGTTCACATTTAAGGCATCACGGTTCACAATTTAAAAGAGAATCGGAAGATTCCCTTCGGTTTTGCAATGAATATTGGGAAAATATTCATAAATTTATAGCCACATATTAAAAACACATAACCACTATGGCAAAGATTATAGAATGCGTGCCCAATTTCAGTGAAGGGCGAGACAAAAATGTTATTGATCAGATCGTTAAGGCCATCGCTTCGGCCAAGGTGACGGTCAACGGCAACGAGGAGGGCGTCAAGGTGCTCGACGTGGATCCGGGCGAGGCGACCAACAGGACTGTCGTGACCTTCGTGGGCAGCCCCGAAGCTGTGCTGGAGGCGGCTTTCCAAGGAGTCAAGTGTTCCGGCGAGGTGATCGACATGAGGCATCACCACGGGGCGCACCCTCGGTCGGGGGCGTGCGATGTGCTGCCGCTCGTACCGGTCGCGGAGACGACTTTGGAAGAGTGCGCGGAACTGGCGCGCGGGCTGGCGAAAAGGATCTACGACGAGCTCGGCATCCCTTGCTACTGCTACGAGGCGGCGGCGTTCAAGCCGGAAAGGAAGAACCTCGCGGTCTGCAGGGCCGGGGAATATGAAGCCCTGCCGGAGAAGATCGCCGATCCTGCCAAGGCACCGGACTTCGGGCCTAAGGAATATAACGAGACAGTGGCGAAGAGCGGGGCTATCAATGTGGGAGCCAGAGACTTCCTTGTGGCCGTCAACTATAATCTCAACACGACCTCAACCCGCCGCGCGATGGCGATCGCGTTCGATGTGCGTGAGAAAGGACGCAAGATGCGCGAGGGCGGAAGCCTGACCGGAAAGGTCCTCAAGGACGAGAACGGCAAGGACCGCTGGCAGCCTGGAACCCTCAAGGGGTGCAAGGCAATTGGTTGGTACATTGATGAATATGGCATCGCACAGGTCTCGATGAACATCACCGACATCAAGACGACACCTCTGCACGTGGCCTACGAGGAAGTCTCCAGAGCCGCCGCCGCCAGAGGACTCAGGGTCACCGGAGCCGAGATCGTCGGACTGGTACCGAAGCGTGTGCTGATGGAGGCCGGAAAGTTCTACCTTGAGAAGCAGGAGCGCTCGCTCGGAATCTCGGACGAAGAAATAATGAAGATAGCAGTCAAGTCGATGAGCCTTGACGACCTCAAGCCGTTCAACCCGCACGAGAAGGTCATTGAATATCTTATGGAGGATCCTGAGCAACTCGCTGTCAAGGAAAGGCTCATCAGGATGACGCTCAAGGGATTCGCCGAGGAGACGGCTTCCGAGTCCCCTGCCCCGGGTGGCGGATCGATCTCCGCCTACATGGGCGCTCTCGGAGCGGCTCTCGGCACGATGGTAGCCAACCTTTCAGCCCACAAGAGAGGCTGGGATGACCGCTGGAAGGAGTTCTCCGACTGGGCCGAGAAGGGACACGCCGTGATGCGGGAGCTGGTAAGCCTCGTCGATGAGGACACCGCGGCGTTCGACAAGATCATGGCCGCGTTCGGGCTTCCTAAGGGAACGGATGAGGAGAAAGCTGCACGTTCTGAGGCAATCGAAAAGGCCACTCTATACGCTACACAGGTGCCTCTGCGCACGATGAAAGCCTCGTTCAAGGCCTTCGAGATCACAAGGGCGATGGCCGAGACCGGAAACCCAAACTCCGTTTCAGACGCCGGAGTGGGAGCTTTGGCGGCACGAAGCGCGGTGCTCGGAGCGCAGCTCAATGTCAAGATCAACGCGGCTTCCCTTGGCGACAAGGCCAAGGCCGCCGAGCTGGTCGCCGAGGCTGATGAGATCGCAGCCAAGGCCGTGAAAGAAGAAAAGGAGATTCTGGACATCGTAAACTCGAAGATCAATGGATAAGTTTCAGGAAGAGATACTTGCGGGCATCCCGCAGGACAGGCTCCCGGAGCCGAAGCCTTATGACAAGACGATCAACCACGCCCCGAAGCGCAAGGACATCCTCACTGCCGAGGAGAAAGTGCTGGCGCTGAAGAACGCGCTGAGATATTTCCCGGCCAAGTTCCACGCCGAACTGGCGCCGGAGTTCGCCCAGGAGCTGAAGGACTACGGCCGCATCTATATGTACCGTTTCCGCCCGTCCTACGACATGTACGCCAGACCGATCGATGAATATCCTTGCCGGAGCCGCCAGGCCGCTGCCATCATGGCGATGATCCAGAACAATCTGGATCCGAGGGTGGCGCAGCATCCGCACGAGCTGATCATCTACGGAGGCAACGGAGCAATATTCCAGAACTGGGCGCAGTACCGGCTGACGATGAAGTATTTGGCCGAGATGACCGACGAGCAGACACTCTCGATGTACTCCGGCCATCCGATGGGACTCTTCCCGAGCCACAAGGACGCGCCGAGAGTCGTTGTGACCAACGGAATGGTCATCCCGAACTATTCGAAGCAGGATGACTGGGAGAGATTCAACGCATTGGGAGTGTCACAGTACGGCCAGATGACAGCCGGATCGTACATGTACATCGGACCTCAGGGCATCGTGCACGGAACGACGATCACGGTGATGAACGCGGCACGCAAGCAACTGAAAGCCAGAGGCATCGCAGGGACGAGGGAGAATATGAAGGGAATGCTATTCGTGACAGCCGGCCTGGGCGGAATGTCGGGAGCGCAGCCTAAGGCCGGAAACATCGCCGGGGTCGTGAGCGTCACAGCCGAGATCAATCCGCTCGCCGCCCGCAAGCGTTACGACCAAGGCTGGGTAGATGAGCTGCACGAGAATCTGGACGAGCTTATCCCGCGCATCCGAAAGGCGATGGAGAACAAGGAGACCGTCTCGCTGGCCTATGTGGGCAACGTCGTGGATCTCTGGGAGAGACTCGCGGACGAGAATATTCCTGTGGATCTCGGCTCGGACCAGACCTCGCTCCACAACCCGTGGGCGGGAGGCTACTATCCTGTCGGCCAGACATTTGAGGAGTCCGTCAAGATGATGGCCGAGGAGCCGGAGAGATTCCGTGAGGCGGTACGCGCGTCGTTGAGAAGGCACGTCGCCGCCATCAACGAGCTGGCAGCCAAGGGAATGTACTTTTTTGACTACGGCAACGCCTTCCTGCTGGAATCCTCAAGGGCGGGAGCGGACATACTCAAGGCCGACGGCTCGTTCCGCTATCCGTCCTACGTTCAGGACATCATGGGACCGCTCTACTTCGACTACGGTTTCGGCCCGTTCCGCTGGGTCTGCATGAGCGAGAGGCCGGAAGACCTCGCCAAGTCCGACGAGATCGCCGTGAATATTCTTAAAAAGGAATTGGAAACGGCTCCGGAAGAGATTCAGGGACAGCTGAACGACAATATTCATTGGATAGAGGAAGCCGGCAGGAACAATCTGGTGGTCGGTTCGCAGGCCCGCATCCTCTACGCCGACTGCGAGGGCAGGACCAAGATCGCCCTGGCCTTCAACGAGGCCATCCGCAAGGGTGAGATTTCAGCGCCGATCGTGCTTGGCCGCGACCATCACGACGTTTCCGGCACAGACTCCCCGTTCCGCGAGACATCCAACATCTACGACGGATCCCGGTTCACCGCCGACATGGCCATCCAGAACGTCATCGGTGACGGTTTCCGGGGAGCCACCTGGGTTTCCATCCACAACGGAGGCGGAGTCGGCTGGGGCGAGGTCATCAACGGAGGCTTCGGCATGGTGATCGACGGATCGGCTGATTCGGACAGGCACATCACCCGGATGCTGTTCTGGGACGTGAACAACGGAATAGCCCGCCGCAGCTGGGCGCGCAACGAAGGCGCGGAACATGCCATCCTGAGGGAAATGGAACGCACACCGGAACTTACGGTGACAGTTGCGAACCACACAGACGAAAACATTGTCAGAAAAGCGATTGAGGAACTATGACACACATCATCTCACACGAACATCTGAGCCTTGGAAGGCTTAAGGAGATAATTGAGAACCACGAGAGGGTCGAACTCGGCCCGGAGGCCGTGGCGGCCATCGAGAAATGCCGTAAGTACCTGGACAGCAAGATGGAGGACATCGGTCGCCCGGTCTATGGAGTCACCACCGGATTCGGTTCCCTGTGCAACGTGACCATCCCTGCCGACCAGCTCTCGCAGCTCCAGCACAATCTGGTGATGTCCCACGCCTGCGGAACCGGCGAGACTGTACGCCCGCAGATCGTGAGGCTGATGCTCCTGCTTAAGGCCCAGTCCCTTTCCTACGGTCATTCCGGAGCGCAGCTGATTACTGTCCAGAGGCTTCTGGATATGTTCAACAACGACATTCTCCCGGTAGTCTACCAGCAGGGATCCCTCGGCGCTTCCGGTGACCTCGCTCCCCTCGCCCACCTCAGCCTACCACTGATCGGTCTCGGAGAGGTTCTCTACAAGGGTAAGGTCAGACCAAGCAAGGAGGTCTGGGACGAGATGGGCTGGGAACCTATCAGCCTTCAGTCCAAGGAGGGTCTAGCTCTTCTGAACGGAACCCAGTTCATGAGCGCCCACGCCATCTGGTCGCTCATCCAGTGCCACAGGCTTTCCGAATGGGCCGACAGGATCGGAGCGATGTCCCTTGAGGCATATGACGGCCGCGTCGAACCGTTCCTGCCTCTGACCCACCAGCTTCGTCCGCACAAGGGACAGATCGACACCGCGGCCAGATTCATGACCCTGCTGGATGGCAGCGAACTGATAAGGAACCACAAGGAACATGTTCAGGATCCATATTCATTCCGCTGCATCCCTCAGGTACACGGCGCGGTCAAGGACAGCATCCGCTACGTCGAGTCGGTGATCGAGAACGAGATCAACAGCGCGACGGACAATCCGAACGTCTTCCCTGACGAGGACATGATCATCTCCGCCGGCAACTTCCACGGAGAGCCTATCGCCATCCCGATGGACGCCCTGGCGATCGCCATGTCCGAACTCGCAAACATCTCTGAAAGACGAATATACAGATTGATTTCCGGTCAGCGTGGTCTGCCGAAATTCCTTGTCGCCACCCCTGGCCTCAACAGCGGATTTATGATCCCGCAGTACACGGCAGCCTCGATCGTGAGCCAGAACAAGGGACTCTGCTGGCCGGCGTCAGTGGACTCCATCCCATCCTCACAGGGTCAGGAGGATCACGTCAGCATGGGTTCCAACGCCGCGACGAAACTTGTGCGCGTCATCGACAACTGCGAGGAAGTGCTTGCCATAGAACTGTTCAACGCCGCACAGGCGCTCGACTTCAGGCACCAGATCGCCAGCAACAAGTCCTCGGAGGCCATCGAGGGCATATTCAGTGACTACCGCAAGGTCGTGCCGTTCATCAGCGATGATGTCTATATGCACCCGCTCATCCAGAAATCTATCGAGTTCATAAGATGACCATAATCACCAACATCGGCGAACTGGTCGGAATCGTTCCTGAAGGCGTTCTGCGCAAGCAAGGCGCCGAGATGGACGAGGTCGGCTCCTTGCGGGACGCTTACCTCACGATCGAGGGCGAACGAATCTCTGGTTTCGGGAATATGTCCGAGTGCCCGGTGCCCGGCCCACAAGATGAAGTAATTGACGCAGAGGGCGGTATGGTGACACCGGCCTTCTGCGACTCCCACACCCACATCTGCTACGCCGGAACCCGTGAGCAGGAGTTCATCGACAAGATCAACGGCCTGAGCTACGAGGAGATAGCCGCCCGTGGAGGCGGAATCCTCAACTCCGCCGACCTGCTCCACCGCACGAGCGAAGAGGAATTATATTCACAGACAATGGCGCGCGTGCGGGAGATGATCGCCAAAGGAACCGGCGCCATCGAGATCAAGAGCGGCTACGGCCTGACCCTTGAGGACGAGCTGAAGATGCTGCGGGTGATCCGCCGCGTCAAAAAGGACTCCCCCGCCACCATAAAGGCGACCTTCCTCGGGGCGCACGCCGTCGGCAGAGCCTTCAAAGGCCGGCAGAATGAATATGTCAACCTCGTCTGCGAGGAGATGATTCCTGCCGTCGCCGCCGAAGGGCTTGCTGAATATGTCGATGTGTTCTGCGACGAGGGATTCTTCACGGTCGCTGAAACGGATCGAATTCTTTCTGCCGGAGAGGCTTACGGTCTGATACCGAAAATCCACGCCAACGAGCTTGCCTGCTCCGGCGGCGTGCAGGTGGCCGTGAAGCATAACGCTCTTTCGGTCGATCACCTTGAGCGCACGACCGACGCTGAGATTGAAGCGCTTAGAAACTCACGGACAATGCCGACGATGCTTCCAGGCTCTTCATTCTTTCTCGGAATCCCCTACAGCAGGGCCAAGGAATATGTCAGCGCAGGTCTGGGCATAGCCCTAGCCTCGGACTACAATCCGGGATCCTCACCTTCCGGCGACATGCGTTTCGTGATGGCCTTAGGCTGCATCAGAATGCGCCTCACCCCGGCTCAGGCATTCAACGCCTGCACCCTCAACTCCGCCTATGCGATGGGTGTCGCTGAGGAACTCGGCTCTGTGACCGTCGGCAAACTCGCCAACCTGATCGTCACCAAGCCCGTCCCGTCCCTAGCCTTCATCCCGTACTGCCACCAGACCCCGTTCATCGCCAAGGTTCTCCTTCGAGGACAAGAGGTTCATTCCCGGACATAAGGTCAGCAGAAGCGCCAGTCCGGTCACCGAGTAAGTTGAAGCGCCAGACAGGTCACCAAGCTATATGAAGCGCCAGTCCGGTCGCCGAGTCTGCCGAAGAACCAGTAGCGTCTGAGGCCGAGTCCTCAACAGACATAAGGCTCTCGTGCGCAGATAGGCCTAGATTGCTCACGAGAGTCCCCTAATCAACGCTCTCGTGAGCAATATGCCGCTTTCCGCTCACGAGAACGCTCATCTCAGTCCTTTCGTGAGCAATATGCCGCTTTCCGCTCACGAAAACACTCATCTTCGACACCTCGTGAGCAAAATGCCGCTTTCCGCTCACGAGGCACACACAGTCCTTCTCCACGGGCATCAAGATGAAAGCCATCTGGCTGTTTGCGGCAAGAAGTCAATACTTCTATGGCAGAAGGTACGCGCGAAGACGCACGAAAGTTGAGGAGACTACGTGATGTAGTCCATCAAGGCGGCGACATATTCGGAGAATGCGGAGATTCCAGCTTCTGTGACACGGCATGTCGTGCATGGCTTCTTGCCTTTGAATCCCTTTTCCACCGCTATGTAGCCCGCCTCGCTCAGTTTGTCAAGCTGGACACTAAGGTTGCCGGCCGTCGCTCCCGTCTGTTTACGGATGTAGACGAAATCCGCTTCGTCCACCCCTACGAGAATCGACATCACGGCAAGCCTCAACTCCGAGTGCAGAAGCGGGTTGAGTTTTTTGAACATCGACTATTTCCTTAAGCATTTCACACACACTCCCGTAAGCGCCAGGATCACTCCAGCTAAGACAAAAAGCAACATTTGGCTGCAATCACCGGAGAGTTTCACTGCCGCTATGACACCAAGGACACCGGTGAGAAATCCAGCGATGACAATCGGCAGGTTTTTGAGGATCATCCCCGAGATGCTCTCCGCAAAGCCGAAAAGGAGGATAATGACCAAGGTCAGGTTCATCGGGGCAAACAGCAACGCACAGAGACTGACTGTCACGGCAAACGCTCCGAACGCTCCCCATGTCCAGCCAAGGAGATTGCTGATCAGATTGGACGGGACACATTCTGCGTCCTTGTCCAGTACCACAGCGAGCGGATACCCTATAGCTGGCATGGCGAACCACAGTAAATTCCAGGCCGGATTGCCGCTTGACCTCCAAAGAAAGTACACGGCAAGGGCGATCAGCGTGAGAATAGCGCCCCAAAGAATGAAATGACTTCCCGATCTTTTCGTAATGACCAGACGGCTGTCGCGTAAGGTCTCATTAATGAGTTTGAGGCTTTGTTCCGCACTCATTTGTGAACTCTGTTCCATAATTTTGATTTTCTTATTGATTTATAATTCGTTGGAGCCATCAGACGCTGCGCATACGCCATAAGCTCTTTGCAAATATAAATAAGTTTATAACATAAACCAAATTAATTTAGTAAAATGTAAAAAATAACCTGCATCACTTTAAATTTGCAATACATTGATGTTCAAGGGTGATTCTATGTATTCAATTTTACCGATTGATGCAACTTATTTTTTCAACATTACTTAACAAACTCACTGTTTGTAATTTTCAGCATCAATAAGAAAAATAGAAGCAGTTTTGACTTGTTTATCTGGAAATTAAGAACAAGCTCTTTTCCAAGGACGAGACGATCCCGGAAAAGTACAGCCACAGAGAAGTCTTGTTGGACGTTCATCCACGGAATGGACGGTTCGGTGGACGGAATGGGGCTGGTAGGCTACCTTAGGGAGAATCTACCAAACGGTCCATGACACGCCACTGGCACAGGAAAGGCTCTTCTGGTGTACCAAACAGTCCATGACACGCCATTGGTACAGGAAAGGCTCTTCTGGTGTACCAAACAGTCCATGACACGCCACTGGTACAGGAAAGGCCCTTCTGGTGTACCAAACGGTCCATGACACGCCACTGGTACAGGAAAGGCTCTTCTGGTGTACAAAACAGTCCATGACACTCCACTGGTACAGGAAAGGCTCTTCTGGTGTACTAACCAAGGTTAGGATGCCAAGTTCGGCACCGGAGAGGAAACCGTGGTCAAACAATGGACAAAGTCAGGTCTCCCGTATGCTTGATCCAAACATATCCATTGAAGCCTTCTTGTTGCCGGACTACATTTTACAAAACGCTTTCAGCTACATAACATACCTATGCCCACAGAGGCCAGACATGGCTGAAAAACTCAAAGCCAAGCGTCCACCATTTTCACGGCAATGTGTCTCGCCGACGCTTCTATCCAACATTGGGATGAAGGCATTTCGTAAATCGGTTTTTTTAAAAGACATAAAGCGATACCAAAACATTCGTAGGCAATTATTCCGTAAATGGTTAATTGTTAATATTTTGTCCAAAGCGACATGCAATCGCAATTATCTGGAGGGTACCTCAACACGTCAAAAGTCCGTCAACTCCTATATTGCTTCCTAAATGTATCTGATCGCACCTCCGCTGCCAAAAGGGTAATCGCTTACATCTTTGTTGAGATAAGGAGAATCCATAGTCAAAACTCCACGAAAACAACATCTTTCTTTACCGAAAGACACATTGCTTTCATCGTCACAAAAAGCCCATTCATGCCCTTCAACTTTGAGTACGGAACGTACAATTCCATGATATACTCCTTCTATGTAATTTATTTGACTGGCACGTGATTTTGCAATCGCCCAATACCTATGCGTTTTTTCATAGACACTGATATACTCCGTTAGCCTTTGCATCATCAAAACTTTTATTTAAACTTACTAACAACAATCGGTCATTTGGATTCATCTTGATCTTCCCACAGTCATAAATAGTACGGATTTCATCAACATGCTTAAAAGCTGCTTTGAATTGTTTGTTTGAAGGTTGAGTCCACTTGAAAAAGGGCTCACCAGCAAATATCCGTGCCTGACATGATAAAAAGTCGTTTTTTGAAAAACATGTGCCTCGCAGATACTTCTGTAAGGGGTAAAAGTGGCAAATGGCACTATTTCAAGTGGGCTCAAGGTTTGAGAGTGAAAAACATCAGGTTTCAGCGGTTCTGTGGGACTCACAGGGGCTACAAACAGCTGGTTTTTTGCGGTCTGAACCACGGCCTTGCGGCATGAGGATAAATTTTGAAAAAGTCACAGCGGGAAGGTGAAAGCCTCGCGTCATCCTCGGCTTATGGTCAGGACAGGGGATACCTGAGTAGTTACGTCAGATTTATGAGGATAGATTTCTTTTGGAAGAAGGCGTGTACTGGAGGTAGACGACAGATGAGAAAAGAAATATAGACCATAAAGATATACAAATTGTTCAAGTTATTTTTTAAGAATTACTATACAGATTTCTGTTTCCGAGGAATAATTCGTAACTTCACAAAGCGAATTATGCAACCGAGAAGCCCTCGGATCACTAAGGCAAATTTTAACACTTAAAATACAATGAAAACAATCAGATTTTGGGTGACATTGGCGGCGATGCTCATTGCAAACGGAAGTTTCGCACATGGAATATCAGGAACCGGCGCTTTGGCAGACTCCGCGACCGGTAGAAAAGAATGCCACGCCATCGAAAAAGGCAAGAGCTTGACTGATGGACAAGTTGTGGACACGACCCATCCATGGTACGGGGCGAGAGTGGGGATCATCGGGGACTCGATCTCGGATCCGAAGGTGGCGAACGGGCCGGAGAAGTACTACTGGTTCATGGCGCGGGAGATCGGAATCATCCCTTGCGTGGTGGCTCAAAACGGGCAGCAATGGAATGAGGTCCTTCCGCAGGCGAACAGGCTGAAAAGTGAGTACGGGGACAACATCGACGCGATCCTTATCCTGATGGGAACCAACGACTTCAATGCCGGGGTTCCTATCGGCGAATGGTTCACTGAGGAATATGTCAAGGTGGAGGCGGCGAACGGTGAGCCGAAGTCGATGCAGACGAGAAGGCACAGGACTCCAAACCTCGACCAAAGCACCTTCAAGGGCAGGATCAACATGGCGCTTGATTCGCTCAAGAACATGTACCCTCATCAGCAGATCATCCTGATGACTCCGCTGCACAGAGGCTACGCGAAGTTCGGCGAGACCAACATCCAACCGGACGAGAACTACACCAACAGCTGCGGGGAATATGTTGACGCCTACGTCAATGCGGTCAAGGAGGCCGGCAGCGTGTGGGCGGTGCCGGTGATCGACCTCAACGCCATTTCAGGAATATTCCCGCTCAACCGCTCGCAGAAGGAATATTTTCCACGTGACCGGGACAGACTTCACCCTACTGACGAGGGACACGAAAGAATCGCACAAGCGCTCATCGCATGGCTCAGATGTCTGGCGCCGGGTTTCAGGGCTGAATAGGTTGAAAGGAGGGGTCACTTCGACAGGCTCTGTGACCGGAGATGGGGCTCAGTAACCAGAAACGGGTAGCTCAGCAACCGATGCCATCCGGTGGGTGAGCCTGAACCATTCGGATGACATGCAAGACTATATAAGAAATTTCAGTCCAATTTTCTTTTATACTCGCGAACAACACCGATGACCACAACAAAAACTTCTCTTTTCTGATGAATAAGGAAGCAAATGGTGCCTTGCTCCGGCCTATGACCTGACCTACATCTTCAACATCGGTGGAGATATCCCGAAGTGACACATCGCAAAAAGGTCTCTGTGTCCTTTGACATCAACGGCAAGCATTACTCAAACGTGAGTGTCGAGCAGAAATATAAAGGAAACTACCATCTTTTGGCTGACATCAATGGTAAGGAGCGTAAGTTCATCATCGGCAAGAACAAACCCGAGTACTCAATGATTCAGTCCGCAGGCACCTCAAGCCTCACAGACAAGCAGTTAAAGGAAATGTGTGAGAAATATTTCTGACAACCGCTATACCGAACGGATGTGTTCATGTGGCACTATTTACCAGAATAAAACATGAAGCCACCGAATGAGAGTCCCCCCGCGGCAACTTTGCCGGAATACGTCACGAAGCAGCCGAAAGAGAGTTTCCCCTGTGGCGCCCTTTACCCGGATAGGGCGCGAAGCGTAGGTGCCACAGGGGAAACTCTCTTTCGGCGGTCCAAACAGGAAATTACTCCCACTCGATCGTTGCAGGAGGTTTGGAGGAGATGTCGTACACCACGCGGTTGACCCCTTTGACTTTGTTGATGATGTCGTTGCTGACCTGGGCGAGGAAGTCGTACGGGAAATGGAACCAGTCGGCGGTCATGGCATCGGTGGAGACAACGGCGCGGAGAGCCACAGGATTCTCGTAGGTGCGTTCATCACCCATCACTCCCACACTCTTGATAGGCAGCAGGATAACCCCGGCCTGCCAGATGGCGTCATAAAGATTCGAGGCCTCCACACGAGGATCGGAAGCGGAAGGAAGGTGAAGGGAGGAGCAATCATATTCACGAAGCCCTTTTATGAATATGTCGTCGGCCTCGCGGAGAACGTTCAGTTTCTCTTCGGTGATGTCGCCTATGATACGGATGGCGAGTGACGGTCCCGGGAAAGGATGCCTGCCGACAAGTTCCTCCTTGATGCCCAAGGCTCTGCCGACCCTGCGGACCTCGTCCTTGAACAGCGCACGCAGCGGCTCGACAATCTTCAGGTTCATCTTCTCCGGAAGACCGCCCACATTGTGGTGGGACTTGATCTTGGAGGCGATGCCCTCGATGCCGGCGGACTCGATCACATCAGGATAGATGGTCCCTTGGGCGAGCCAGCGGGCGTTCTCGATGGTGCAGGCGTATTTGTCGAAGGTCTCCACGAAGAGCCTTCCGATGATCTTTCTCTTGGCCTCAGGCTCGGTAACGCCGGCGAGAGCGTCAAGGAACTCCTTGGACGCGTCGGCTCCGATGACATTGAGGTCCATGTCCTTGTACGAAGCCAGCACATCCTCATATTCATTCTTTCTCAACAGGCCGTTGTTCACGAATATGCAGGTGAGGTTGTGGCCGATGGCCTTGTTCAGCAGCACGCCTGCTACCGTCGAATCGACACCGCCGCTGAGTCCGAGGATTACCTTCTCGTCCCCTATCTGTTCCCTGAGGCTGGCTACTGTCGTCTCGATGAACGAGGCAGGAGTCCAGTCACCCTTGCAGCCGCATATTCCCAAAGCGAAATTGCCGAGGATTTTCGTGCCTTCAGTCGTGTGGAAGACCTCCGGGTGGAACTGCACGGCGTAGGTCTGCTCGCCCTTGATGTGAAAAGCAGCGTTGGTGACGCTCTCGGTCGAGGCGATCACCTCCGCGCCCTCCGGCAGACGGGCGATCGTGTCCCCGTGCGACATCCAGACCTGTGAGTGAGCCGGAACTCCCTTAAGCAGAGGAGATTCAGGGTCAAGGACATCCAGCATCGCACGGCCATATTCACGGGCCAGGGAGCCAAGCACCTCGCCGCCGAACTTGTGGGCAAGATACTGCGCGCCATAGCATATTCCCAGAAGAGGAAACCTGCCTTTGATGCCGCCGAGGTCGATCTGCGGGGCGTTCTTGTCACGCACCGAGCAAGGGCTTCCGGAAAGGATCACTCCCTTGACGGAGGAGTCCAGCGCAGGAACCTTGTTGAACGGGTAGATCTCGCAATAAACGTTCAGTTCGCGGAGTCTGCGCCCGATGAGTTGCGTCACCTGCGAACCGAAATCCAGAATGATGATTTTTTCTGCCATAGACGGACGGGAAATTTAGATTCCAAAATTAATCCATTTTTTCCAATGCGGCAAGAAATTGTGCTGCGGATTATATTCGGATTTTATTCGCGAAACATCCAAGATTCCTATTCCTTCGTTTTTTTGGCGTTTTTGGCTTTATATGCCAATGAACGTAAATACGTCATCCGTGTGGTTGGTGGCTGCAAAATTTTCGCCTACTTCAGACGCGTTCACACTGTCGCTGGTGGCTTTGTCGATGCGCCACGCCGCAAAACACCATTTGCCCGTGGTGATTTTTAACCATTTTGGATTGTAATCGGCGTACAAGACACGAAATAGAGAACTGAACAGGCGACTTGTCAGCACGTCGAAAATAATTCAAAGTCATTATACAAAAGAAGGGAAAGCCTTGAACATGGTCAAAAGAGAAATCAGTTCATCTTTCAGCCCATTCCTTACGAAATTCTTCATTTCTCCTTCGGTCAGTTCACCCAAGCCGCTGATCAAACTCTTTTCCAAGACACTCTGGACACTCTCAATACACTTATCCAGATATTTTCCAATTGGCATTCCCATGCGGGATTCCACGATTTCTTTATTGACTGATGTCCTTTCTTTTAGGAAGAACCAGCAGTCGAATACATCTCGGCTGGTAATTTCGGTCCGGTCAAGAAGGGCACACAGTTTGTGAGCGAACATGTCTTCCTTCACCATAAGGCGCATCTGGAGGCCCAGAAAGTTCCGGATTTCATAGTGATTCTCGTATAGTCGGTTTGATATCTCAATTTTGAGTTTTCGCTGCCCTATGCCATAATCAAGCACGAGGATGATGCCATAGTGTTTGATGGCCTCATCGTGAATCTTGCCATATTTCAGGATAATCTTACGGACGCGCTCATAGACCTCAGTCTCCTTCTCCTCATTAAGAATAATGAAGTCCAGATCTGTCGAGAATCGCGGCAGATTGTAGAAAAACATGGTGGCAGTGCCGCCTTTGAATGCCATTACGGAGGAAAGCAGTGCGTCAGAGAATATGTCCTTAAGCAACTGCAGCATGAAGAATTTATGTCTGTTCGTATCCATTTCTATCCAAGAATTTTTGTGACACGTTGTTCGAGAGTTTTGCTATTGTATATGGGAAGGAGCGAAAGCACTTTCTGTTTGTCCAGGGAGATGGGATTGTCAAAATAGTAATTGCTGTTCAGGTACAAAGTGTCCAAGAAGGCTCTTTCCGGAGAAGCGATGTTCACATTCCCTTCGCGGATGACGCCGGCTGTGTCGATCAGGATTTCACCCTTGATTTTACGATACCGATACACTTTTCCATCAATTTCAACGCTCCGGCTCAAATTACCCACCGAAGTAATTTCGTCGCTGTACTGGAAGATAATTCCGGCCCTCTGCAGCACATATTCCAAAGATATATAGGATGGCGTATAGAGCAAACAGGCAAGTTCCTTCTCGTCATAACCCGGCTTGGCATAGATTCCTTTCCTCGGATTGATGATCTCGCCTTTTTTAACATAGTTGATCATCCTGTTCTTAATAGTATTCCGCTCAAGTCCCTGCCCATAAGCCATGGCGATTCCCTGCATAGTGAAAACACTTGCCTTGTCCTTGTAAAGGTCTAAAAGGAGCTGATTTCGTAAACCCATAGTCACCTTACGTATTACTTTCAGTTCACAAAAGTATATAATTTTATAGAAATCATCAAATCACATGAAGGTGATTCATTTTTCCATTGAAAGCTGAGTAATTATGATTGGTGTATTTGCCAAAAGTCAGCCCTAAACCTTCAGGAAGCAGTTTTTCTTGTAGAGGAAATAGAGCAGGAACCAGCAGAGGGCGAAGTAGCCGAGGCTGAAGACGAGCTTGGACCAAGGCTCGGGGAGAAGACCCATGATGCCGCCGAAGAAGAAATCCGTCATTGAGTCAAAACGCAAGATGGCCTGCCCCAGGTAAATGGTGATCGAGTTCATGCCGACAACCTGGAAGAACAGTACGCCCTTGCGCCAGCCTTTGACATCTATGAGATAGTAGAATATGGCGAAGAGGCCTACTGACCAGGCCGCGGCGGCAAGGACGAAAGTACTGGTCCACAGGCTCTTGACAACCGGAAACCAGATAGACCATACGGCAGCGATGACGGCCATAAGCGCAGCGGCGGCCAACATGTTCACGGTCTTGCGGTTGCCAGAGTCCTTGGATTCCTTGACATAGCGGCCTGTGAACATTCCAAGCATGGCCGTCACTACTGCCGGGATCGTGCTCAACAGACCCTCCGGATCACCGAGGCCTTTCTTATAAATGTGGTTCGGCATCAGAATCCTGTCAATATAGTAGGCGATGTTGCCTTCCTTGGAAAATGAGTCGGCGCCGACAGGAGCGTCAGGGGCGACGACAAACCTCAACAGGAGGAAATAGCCGACCAAAATGCCGACGGCGATTCCCCACTGGGTCTTCTTTCCCGTGTACACATACAGAATGGCCGCGATCGCCCATGCGATTCCGATTCTGGCAAGGACGCTCGGAAACCTCAACGTGGCGAAGTGGAACTGGAATATTCCTTGATAGACAAGGCCAAGGAATATCAGGACGCAGGCGCGGCGCAGCACGTCAAGGCAGAGTCGGGAGCGGCTCATCCCTTTCGTCATCTTCTTGGCTGACGAGAAAGGGAATGTCATTCCCGAGATAAAGAGGAACAGGGCGAAAATCGTGTCGTGATGGTGGAAGCCTTCCCAGTCCACGTGGGACATCTGGGTGGCGAGCCAGCAGTCCCCGCCGCCGGGAAAGAGACCGCAGAAGTTGGCGATGATGGCGCTAAGACCCATGATGAACATCATGTCGAAGCCCCTCAGAGCGTCCAGAGAGAGGAGGCGGCCGGTGGCGGAAGATTCTTTGTTTGACATATCTAACTTATTTTTTTACATTCAAGTTGTTTCGGCGCTTCGACAAGCTCAGCAACCGCAGCGGATTGTTCTATAACTTAACTACGACAGAATGAACGCCATCGGTCACTGAGCCAGCCGAAGTGACCCGAGTCATTCCACAACGATCTCATCTACGAATATGAAGGCGCTATGTCCACGGCCCGGATGCCAGTCAGGAATCGGGTTCACAACCGGAGCCTTGACGCGGATGTAACGGGCATTGGACTCTTGGAACGAGACCGGAATTTCGCGAAGGCTGTCCGGGTCAGAAGGCCTGTCAGTGATGACATCCAAATGCGCGACGGAATCAAACCTTTCACCGTCATCGGAAAGGCTGACTTCGACAGAAGAAGGAGCGAATATGTAGTTCAATTTGTCAACAAGGATGCAGATGGTGACTGATGAATATGCCTGGGCTTCCTCCCCCATGTCAATCGTGACATCCATCGGCTCCTCGTTCCAAGCCACAAAACTGTCAGTGTTGAAGTTGGTCCCGCCGCGGAGACCATCCACAAGGGATTCATCCGGCTGCCACTTGTAGTTCCAAGCCTTCTCGGTGTTGACAAGAAGCGGCCTGTGATAGGCCTTGCCTGCAAGGATGTCACGGGAATATATCCCTGAGTCCTTTCCGTCACGAAAGACCGCAGCCTTGACAGTCGCGGGTCTTTCAGAAACCACGAACGGAGCCTCGTAGAGCTGTGATCCTGCTGTTGGTTCGGAACCGTCAACGGTGTATCTGATCCCAGCCTCTCCTGCCGTGTGGAAAGTGAACTCAACACCCTCCTCCAGAGAACGGTGCTGATCGATCACACCGAAGACGTGCTTGGCGTAATCATAGCCCAGATTCTCGTACAACGAGGCCATTCTGGACATATCTTTCATGAGCCTGTCGAATGACTTGCGGCCCGGCAAACACCACTGGACCTCGCTCAAGGCACTGAGTCGCGGAAGCAGCATATATTCAAGATGAGAGTCAGTGGAGATGAACTCCGTCCAGAGATTGGCCTGAACACCAAGGATGTGTGATTTCTGCTCATCGGTCATCTCCGGTGTGAACGGTTCATATTCATAGACCTTCCAGACCGGGAGATAGCCGCCGATCCCGTCCGGTTCAGACTCCTTGTTCTCACCCTGGCAGTAGTCGAAATACATATTCCGATTCGGGGTCATGATGACATTGTGGCCGAGTCCGGAAGCCTTGATTCCGCCTTCCGTGCCACGCCAGGACATCACAACAGCATCCAGCGGGGCCTCTCCCTCCAGGATTTCGTCCCAACCGACCATCCTCCGTCCGTGTTCTTTCAGGAACTTTCCTATACGTTTTGTGACATAACCTTGGAGCAGCTGCTCAGCCGTGTGGTCAGCGTCGGACTTGATGCCAAGAGCCTTGATCCTTGTCTGGCACTTAGTACAGGCTTCCCAACGGTTCTTCGGACACTCGTCGCCGCCTATGTGAACATATTCATAAGGGAAGACATCCATAACCTCGGTCAGGACATCCTCAATGAACTTATAGGTCTTCTCGTTTCCGGCGCATAGTACATCCTGCGAGATCCCGCCATAGGCCATCACAGCGTAAGGGCCTCCTGTACAGCCGAGCTCCGGGTATGAGGCAAGTGCGGAAAGCATGTGTCCGGGGAGGTCTATCTCAGGCATTATGTCAATGCCGAGAGACGAGGCGTAACCCACAACAGAGCGAAGTTCCTCTTTCGTGTAGAATCCGCCGTATGGTTCATTGTCCGGGCCGATATCCGTGCCTCCCCTGCCAAGCCGGTTGCCCGTTCTCCAGGCTCCGACCTCGGTCAGACGAGGCCATGAATCGATCTCTATCCTCCAGCCCTGATCGTCAGTAAGATGCCAGTGAAGGATGTTCAACTTATGCAAGGCCATAACATCCAAAACCTTGCGGACTTCCTCGATTGAGAAGAAATGTCTGCTGCAATCCAGGAGCAGTCCCCGGTGTCCAAAGCGTGGCCAGTCACGAATCTCAACATCGGGATATTTCCCTTCCGCGTTCCTAAGCTGCATGAGCGTCTGCCCGGCATAAAGGAAACCTCGCTCGGAGGCCGCCGTCACCGTCACTTTCCCATCTTTTATGAATATCCTGTAGTCCTCTCCGCCCAATGTTCTGTCAGTCACATCGTTCCGTTTACATCCATCGGCATCGGAGAATCCTCCGAACAAGTGGACCTCTTGAGGTTCAGGAATCACGGAGACGATGTCAGAATATTCATTATGCCGCGCGCAGGATGACATCAGCGTCAAGGCGAAGACGGCAAGAAAGGGCTTGAGGGAAGGCTTCATATTCATAAGATCAGATTATTCCGAGCATCCTGACTTTGGCGATGTAACTGGCTCCGATGGCGCCGGCCTTCTCGCCAAGACGGGTGACGATGATCGAGGTGTCGCTGCTGACTATCGCGAGGGCGAGTTTATTCACGCTGCCCTTGATCGGTGTCATTAGATATTTATGCGCGCGCGCGATGGAACCGGCTATGACGATCACTCCCGGATTGAACAGATTGATCATACCGGCTATAGCCTGACCGAGGGCCTTGCCGACTTTCTCGATAGCCTCGATGACAACCGTGTCCTCGGCATCGGCCGCGTCAAGTATGTCATTCAGAGTGATTTCCTCTCCGGCCTTGAATTTCTTGCTCAGAAGCGACGGCTGACCGGCCGCCATCTCCTCAAGCACAATCCTGTGAAGAGCCGATCCGGATGCCTCGGTCTCAAGACAGCCGATCTTTCCGCACCGGCATATCCGTTTGTTGTCGAAAATAGGGAAATGGCCTATCTCGCCGGAGAAGCCGGAACGACCGTAGCCCAACTTGCCGTCGATGATCATTCCGAGACCCAGTCCCCAGCTCACGTTGAACACAAGGAATGTCTTCTCCGGGCTCTCGCTGGACATATATTCAGCGTAGGCTATGGCTCTGGAATCATTCTCCACATAGACCGGCAGTCCAAGTTCCTTCTCAAGGATGCTTGCGATCGGCTTGTCCTCGCTTATGAAATAGGAAAAGCAATAGCCTGAGTTGCAATTGACACGACCCGAGAATATGAATCCGTAACTGCGGATCTTCGAGAGATCGACCTTGGAGGACTTCAGACAGTCGCGGACAGCATCGCACATCCTGCGGCACGACTCCTCGGTGTTGGTCAGGGTGAACTTGATGCTTTCCTTGAAGAAGCACAGTTCGCCCATAAAGTTCGTGACAGCGACCGAAAGATAATCCTGCTTCACATCCACCCCGACAAAATTGCCGGCATCAGGATTAAGGCCGTAGATCACCGGCTTACGGCCGCTGGAAGACTCCATCTTGCCGATCTCCTTCACAAAACCGTCATCAATCAGGTCGGTCACGATTCTGGAGGCCGTCGGGACGGAAGTGTCATATTCACGGCTCAGATCCGCAAGGGTGAACTGCTTGTCATAGACGCAATTCTCCAGAATCAGATGCTTCAGGAAGGAGTTTCTACCGTTGATATGGTTCAGAAAGGATTCCTTGTCGTTGATGTTTGCCATAATATCTCTGTTATCGGACCTTGGACTTGCAGCGTGATTCTCTGAACCAAGGTTTGTGGTAACAAAGATAAGCATTTTATGGTCATTTTGAAAGGAAGAGTCCTCAAATAGCCACATTTAAACCCAAAATAACGTTTGCGCACGGCAATTATCACAATTTTCGTTAAAAATACTAGTTAAATTATTTTCAAAATGAAAATATATTACTACATTTGCAGGGAAACACTATTGACAGTTAGCCACTATTGTATTCTATACACCTCAATGATTATCGTTTATCATCAAATATTTAATGAAATACTATGACTGATCAATTAACAATGGGAAGGCGAAGGATAGCTTTCATCCTGCTGGCCGCATTGTTGTCGGTTCCTTCTTTCGGAGCAGACGCAAGCAAAGCCGATGCGAAAGAGAGCCCGGCCAACGTCACAGCCCAGGACAAGGTCACGGTCAAAGGTAAGGTCATCGACGGCACAGGACAGCCAGTGCCGGGAGCGGCAATCCTCATCGCCGGCACCCAGACCGGAACCATGACCGACATCAATGGTTACTACTCGATCGAGGTCTCCGGACCCGGAGTCAAGCTGGAGGTCACAAGCATGGGTTACAAGACTCAGACTGTCACCGTCCCGAAATCCCTGGAACTTAACATCTTCCTTCAGGACGACGCGACTGAGCTGGATCAAGCCGTCGTGGTCGGCATGGGACATCAGAGAAAGGCTTCCGTGATCGGAGCCATCTCCTCTGTGGCCAACACCGAATTGGAGATTCCTCAGCGCAACCTTACCAACGCCCTCGCCGGTAAGGTGGCCGGAGCTGTTGTCGTCCAGAGGACCGGTGAGCCGGGTATGGACAACGCCGAGTTCTGGATCCGTGGAATCTCCTCGCTGAACTCCAGCGCGCCTCTTATCCTCGTGGACGGTGTCGAGCGTGACATGTCCAACCTTGCCATCGAGGAGATAGAGACGATTTCCATCCTCAAGGATGCCTCTGCGACTGCTGTTTACGGTGTGCGCGCTGCGAACGGTGTCGTCCTCGTCACGACCAGAAAGGGCGTCGCCCAGAAGGCACAGATCGATGTGAAGATCGAAGGCGGTATCTCGGAACTCACGAACATGCCTAAACTTCTGGACGGTGCGAACTACATGCGTCTGTACAACGAGGCAAGCGGAAAGCAGGTCTTCACTGACGAGCAGATAGCAAAAACAGAGGCAAGGACAGACCCGTTCATGTACCCTAACGTAAACTGGTTCGATGAGTTGTTCACACGCTGGTCAAACAACGAGCAGGCCTCCTTGAGCATCAGAGGCGGTGGCGAGCGCGCGAGATACTATGTGACAGCGGCCTACATCCGGGACAACGGTAACCTTTACACCAGCCCGGACACGGACTACAGCACCAACATCCATGTGAAGAGGTATAACTTCCGCTCCAACATCGACATGAACGTCACCAAGTCAACGGTGCTGTCCCTTGAGATCGGAGCCAACATGACCGACTCACACCAGCCAAGGCCAATCACGGCCAACAACAACTATCAGGCTCAAGCCTCACAGTTGTTCACGATGGCCTACAACCTCGACCCGATATCCACTCCGGTGCGTGTTCCTATCGGCTACGACGAGAACGGAAATATCAAATGGGCGTGGGGCGGTTCGACAGGAAACAACACCAGCAACCCAGCCGAGCGTCTCTTCGGTTCAGGTTACAACAAGACCTATCAGACACAGATCATGTCCCAGATCATTGTCAAGCAGAACCTTGATATGATCACGAAAGGATTGAGTGCGAACATGTCGTTCTCCTACGACTTCAACATAACTTCCATTCAGGCACGAGGAAAATATTCCTCACGCTATGCGATCATCGGTGTCGATGATGAGACCGGTCTCTACAAGGTCACCCAGACCTACGTCGGCGATGAGTTCCTCAACTACGGCTCTTCAACCAGTGGCAACCGCGCCGACGAGTTCAAGGCGCAGGTGAACTACGACAGGAATTTCGCCGGGAAGCACCGCGTGGGAGCGATGACCATGTACTATCAGCGAAACTATGTGAACCTCTCCGCCGGTTCCTCAATATACTCTCTGCCTTATCGCAAGCAAGGTCTCGCTTTCCGAGCCACCTATTCCTACGATGACCGTTATTTCGTCGAATTCAACGCCGGCTACAACGGCTCCGAGAACTTCGCGAAAGGACAGCGTTTCGGATTCTTTCCTGCTGGGGCCGTCGGCTATCTCGTTTCCAACGAGCCTTGGTGGGCCAACATCAAGCCTTACGTGAATCACCTCAAACTCAGGGCTTCCATGGGTCTTGTCGGCTCTGACGTACTGGCCACCGGACGTTTCGCCTACCTCTCCACGTGGGGTTCCGGTCTTGGCGGACACAGATTCGGAGATTCCGCAAGCTGGTCAAGCGGAGTTGGAGAGGATCAGGAGGGTATCGAGAACCTGACATGGGAGAAAGGACTCAAAAGAGACATCGGACTTGAGATAAAACTCTTCAACTCCTTGCTCTCGTTCGATCTTGACTACTTCTTCGAGCGCAGATGGGACATTCTGATCCAAAGGAACACCGTTCCTGGCATCGCAGGTCTGAACAAGCTTCCTCTCGCGAACATGGGTGTTCTAAACAATCAGGGATTCGAGTTCACTGGCGAACTCAACCATCACATCGGGAAGGTCGGCTACCGCCTTTACGGCAACTTCTCGTTCGCCCGCAACAAGGTCATTGAAAAAGACGAGGCTCCTACTGACAGCTGGCGCAGACGTACAGGGCACCGCCTCAACCAAAGGTTCGGATATGTGGCTCTCGGCTATTTCGCCGACCAGGACGATATAGATCTGAGTCCGACACAGTTTGGCCTCCCTCTCGCCCCAGGCGATGTGAAGTACCTTGACTACAACAAAGACGGCGTTGTCGATGAACACGATGAAGTCGCCATAGGCTACGCAAACGTTCCTGAAATCAATTACGGCTTCGGAGCCCAGCTGACATGGAAAGGGCTTGACCTTGGGGTGTTCTTCAGAGGCCAGGCAAACGTGACCTACTACCTTGGTGGCGCATGGTTCCCGTTCTACGGCGGAGTGAAGCAAGGCAACCTTTTCGAGAAGGCTCTTGACCGCTGGTCTCCTGAAAATCCGAACCCAAATGCCTACTATCCAAGGCTTACCGAGTACCGTAACACGAATAACCAGAAGACATCTACAAAAACAATCTACGATGGAAGCCTTATCCGTCTGTCAGATGTAGAAGCTGGTTACACCTTCAGGGGCGACTGGCTCAGTAACTGGGGATGTCAGGCCTTCAGGGTATACTTTGTGGGCAGCAATCTCTGGATGCATTCACCTTGGGACATGTGGGATCCTGAGACCGGTTCAAGCGACGGCAGCAGGTACCCTCTTACACGCAAGTTCAACTTTGGCGTAAGGTTCACATTCTAAACGATGAAAGCGATGAAAAAATATCTTATACTGATCACATCGGCGATTCTCTTGGCAGGATGCGATTTCCTGGACAAGATGCCTGATGACATGAAAACCGAAGAGATGGTCTGGACCAACCGCAATGAGGTTCTCTCCTATCTCACGAACATCTACGCAGCGCTGCCAGACAAAAACTGCGTAGAATCTGACTGGAACGGTCTGTGGTATGGTCTATCGGATGAGTGCGATATTCCTTGGAGTCCGTTCATCCAGTTGAACGAAGGCAGTTGGGATCCTACCACCCCTACTAATAACGTCTGGGGGACTTATTACAAAGCCATCAGGGCAAGTTTCAAGTTCGAGAACAATGTCGGACGCTGCACCGAGTTGGCCAATGACCTGAAGACGAGGTACACCGGCGAGGCCATATTCCTTAGAGGCTACTACTATTTCATGCTTCTCCGTCAGTACGGGCCAGTGGTTCTGCTGAAAGAAGAGATGCCATCATCATCAGACTTCGGGAACATGCAGAGGTCTCCGTTTGATGAGTGCATCGACTATGTGGTCGAATGCATGGACAAAGCCTATGAGCTGCTTCCATATTCCTACCAATCAGACAAGACCAACCGCGGACGCGCAACAAAGGTAACCTGCAACGCTGTCAAGGCGCAGGCTCTGCTCCTCGCAGCCTCACCGCAATGGAACGGAAACTCCGAATACTACTCACTTCTCCGTGACAACGACGGAAACCCTCTTGTCGCCGGATCTTACGATGAGGACAAATGGAAGAAGGCTGCGGGTGCGGCCAAAGCCGTAATAGATCTGGCTGAAAACCATCAGGCCGAGACCGGACTTGGACTCTACTACGGAGACAAGAACGACCTCAACTCTCCGGACTACAATCCATACAAGGCCTACTACAACATAGAGATGACCGGATGGAACGAGGAAATCATCTTCGGTACGGTACAGATTGCCAGAAGCGCATGGAATGACTACCCGTCACGCTACGGTTATATGTACCACACGCTTCCTTCAAACGGGAAACAGAAATTCAACGGAGGAACGGCTCCGACCCTCCGGCTTGTGGATGCCTTTTATATGGCAAACGGGCGCGGCATAGAGGATCCTCTGTCAGGCTACGTCGAGACCGGTTTCGCCACATCAAACGGCGAGCATTACAATCCAATCACGGATGGCCAGCCTAAATTCGACGAGTCAACAGATGACGGCAGGAAAGGCCTCATCGATGACCTGAAGAAGCTTGACAGTTGGGGACACTCAAAGGGAGATTGGAATATGTTCGCGAACCGCGAGCCCCGTTTCTACGCCTCCATCAACTACAACCATAGAACCCAGATCTTCTACCCTTCCGACAAGGAATGGATGAACGCGTTCAACAACAGGGAGGATCAGCAGGATGGTTGGGGAAGACTTGAACTCTACTACGGCGGAATGTCCAACAACGACAACCTGACCTACTATCCACATAGCGGCTTCCTGACGCACAAGCGAATTATTCCAGGAGACTTCTCGAACCTAACCTTCTCCAGCCACTACGTGACAGTCTACATCCGCTACGGCGAGATACTTCTCGACTATGTGGAAGCGTTGAATGAATATGACCCGTCAAACCCTGACATCAAGAAATACTGGGACATGATCCGCAAGAGAGCAGGTCTGCCGAGCATCTTCGACACCTACCCGGAGATCGCGGGGGACAAGGATGCCCAGCGCAAGTATATTCTCCGCGAGCGTCAGGTTGAGTTGAACTTTGAGGGAGACCGTTATTTCACCTGCCACAGACGCCTTCTCTGCCTTGATGCGTCAGCCAACACCGTAACCTCCAACGAGGTCGACAAGTTCGGAGACAACGGACCAGTATGGGGACTTTCAGTCCGTGCGGGAGACGCTAAGACCAACAGTTTCAAGAGCACGGAATTCTACAAGAGGACAATCTTCGAGACCAGAACTTTCAAAAAGCAGTTCTATCTCTTCCCGATCCCTCAGGACGAGATCAACAAGAGCCCTGGACTGACCCAGAATCCTTGGTGGTAATATCTTAAAATGAATATAGACATGAAACGTTTATTCAATACATTAATGATAATGGCGGCGGTGAGCCTCGGTGTCGCATCCTGCGACATTGAGAAGAAGTTCGACACCACGATTCCACAATACCCTCTGACACAGCTTGTAAAGTCAGCCACAGCCACGGTCGGTGACGAGACTGTCGAAGGCGTTGTTGACAATGCGGCTCATACTGTCACTTTTGTGTTCAACGACACAAAGGACTTCACCTCCACCGAGATAAAGTTCAATTTCCCAAGCCGCGTGATTCTCAAGGAGGGTGCAGTTGAGGAACTTACCGCCGATCTGAATGCCGGCAAAACCTACACCTTCGTTGTGAACAACCTTGAGGAGGATATCACCTACACAGTCACCGCCTATAAAGCGTCCATCGTGCAGGTGGATCGCACACAATGTTCAGTAATTACCGGACTGGACGGAGACGCGGACCCTTCCAAACTTGAGAAAGCCGCATCGAACAACGGCTATGGCACAGGATGCGCTTTCCTTTTTGACGGCAAATGGATGAAGAAGAAAGACGGCTACACAGACGTACACTATCAGTGTTTCGGCTGGGAGATGAACAGCCTGAAAGGAAGCAATGGAGAGAACTTCGGAACGGCCTACACTGTTGATTTCGGGGCTCCGATGAGAGTCGCCAGAATGAGGTTCCTACCATATAGGGCTTACACGGAAAGCGCGGCCGCGTTATACGAAATCTACGCCTGGATCCTGGACGGCGAGCCATCGGGAGACTGGTCCAACTGGCAGATGATAGCCACCGTGGATGATTCCGCCAAATGGAACATCATAAAGGAAGTTGGAGAAGGAGAGACACATCCGCTGATCACGGAAGGAACCACTGTGGATTTTGTTTATTCAGATGTACCACTTGCAAGGTACTACAGAGTGAAGATTGTAAAGAACTTCTACGAGTATTACCAGGATAAGATGAACTCAGCATGGGCTCAGAGGAAATATTGGTACGATGTCTCAGAACTTGAGGCATGGCGATACAATCTGGATTCAGAGGAATAATCACTAATAATCATCGAACATGACGAAAAGACTGAACATAATACTGTTAGTCCTCTCAACCCTTGTTGCGGCCGTGGGCTGCGACAAGACGGAGGAAGAGGCATACATCACGCCTTCGAAAAAGGCCATCGTACTCACTTCCGATTCCAATGACATCACGTTTACAGTGTCGTCAAACGTGGAATGGAAGATGTCCGTGTCAGACAAATGGTTCAAGATCAGCCCTAAAGTCGGTGACGGCGAGACAGAGGTAAGACTTATGGCCGAGCGCAACATGACAGGGCTCGACAGAACATCAGTGCTTGAGTTCTCGGCCGGAACGGTCGTGGAGAGGGTTGAGGTGACACAACCCGCCTACATAGTGAACATGGGTGTGGAATGTCCTGAAAGCGTGGAGGTCAAGAAAGGCGAATCACTTTCATTGAACCTTACAGACCCTGCTGACGATTGGGTGTACACCATCACAAACGGTGAGTGGCTCAAGGAGTTCAGCAAGACAAAGTCCAAGTTGACATTCCAGTTGAACCCTGCGGTCGCATTCGACGAGAATGTCCCTGCCGTCATAGAGTTCACATCTCCTTCCGACCCTACCTTCTATGCAAAGGCGACGGTGAAGCCAATCAACTATTTCAAGTTCAGCGCGGAGGTTCCTGAGAGACTTGACCTCGGAGTTCGCGGCTGTCAACTTGCGATCAACGTGGACGCGAACTTTGACTGGACATATTCAGTAAAGAACGGAGCCTGGCTGAAGAAATATGACAAGACATCAAGGAAACTTGTGTTCGACGGGATTCTTGCCGACCTTCTCAATCCGGATCTCAAGGCGGAAATCACTTTTTCCAGCCCGGACTACGCCAACTTCAATTATGTGGCCACCGTACAGCCTGTCGCTCCGGTAACGACCAGGCTGGTTGAGAAATCCGGGATGAAGCCTATTGTACTCGCCGGAGACTCACAGTGGGACGCTGGTTCAGAGAAGTACCTGTTCGACGGTGCGTGGACAATCTACAAAGGCAAGTACAACACATTCAAGGACGGCGACCCTGACAAACCTACCGGAATTTCCTATAAGTGTTTCGGTTTCTCTATGAACGACTACAAGATTCAGGATCATCCGATGACATTCACGATCGATGCCGGACGCAGGATCAATCTTGCCAAGTTTGTCACCTACCACTACTACCAGTTTGAGGCGCAGACCCCTCTCACCTACGATGTCTATGCCTACAAGAAGAATGAGACCCCGACCGGTGCCGAGCCTCTTGGCACAGAGGACGGATGGGTAAGGATAGGCAGCAAAAACAATGTCGGAAAGATCATAGAGTATAACACTAAATACAAGAACGGGGATTATTTCGAGGAACTTGCACAAGGCGACATCATCAGTGTCAACGAAGATGATGCTTTCCCTGCCCGCTACTACCGCTTCGCGATGACGGGGAATGGTTACTGGTGGTACGCCGTGAAAGCGGATGAGACTGGAATCGACATCAACAAGCAGTCATGGGGAATCCCTTGGGGATGGCTCGGCTGGTGCACTCTTTCGGAAATTTCACTTTACGAATACATTGACTATTAACATTCAGCAACAATTAAACATTCTAATAACATTATGAAAAAGATTTTGACTTTCGCGGCTGCCGCAATGTTTGGCCTGCTGGCTACGGGATGCTACGATGACTCAGAACTCAAGACAAGGGTGGATGTCCTTGAGACAAAGGTCAGCGACCTTGAGGCTCTGTGCAAGACGATGAACAATGATGTCTCAGAACTTAAGACTGTAATGGACAAGTACAAGGATGCAGTCACAGTCATGTCCGTCACAAAGACGGAGAATGGCTACGAGATAGTGTTCTCCGACGGAACGATCGCCACGATCACCAACGGAGAGAAGGGAGAGAAAGGAGACAAAGGTGACACCGGAAAGAAAGGTGACACCGGAGAGAAAGGTGAGACCGGAGAGAAGGGGGACAAGGGAGATCCAGGCCAGAGCCCGGTGATCGGGGTCGTGAACGAAGACGGAGTCCTCTACTGGACAGTTAACGGTGAATACCTTCTGGATGACAAGGGAAACAAGGTTTCCGTAGCGGCTCCTGTGACTCCTCAATTCAAATATGTCGCCGAAGAAGAGACCTGGTACATCTCACTTGACGGCAGCGAATGGAAAGCCCTCAGCGGGAAGATAGACCATTGCTACCTTTTCAAAGATGTGAAGGAAGAAGACGGCAAGGTTGTCTTCACCCTACAGGATGGCAGCACCATCGAGATCCCTAAGGAGAAGCCGTTCGCTTTCACTCTCTCTGAAAGCAAGGCTATCGTGGCATCCGGAAGCACCGTCGAGATTCCTTACACTCTCACAGGAGGAGACGAGACCACTATCGTTGACTGCATCGCCACAGGCAACATCTCAGCCATAGTCAACACAGAAAAGAAGGTGGTCGTCATCACAGCTCCTGCCACAGCGGAGTCAGGAAAGGTCGTCGTCTTCGCAACCCGTGCCGACAAGTCCATCGTACGTGTCATCAACTTTGTAGGCTGCTCGTTCACCGTCTCGGCAAACGAGATCAAGGCGGCTCCTGCCGGAGAGACAATAAAGTTCTCCGTGACTACCGACCTTGAAAAAGATGGCTACATCATCAGCGTACCAGCGGATTGCAAATGGATTTCCAACCTCCAGACAAGAGCCGCCCACACAGATGAGTACACCCTCGATGTCGCCGCGACCTCGGAGACAGAAACACGCGAGGCGATCATTTCCATAGCGACAAAGACCGGGGTTCACATCACGGATTTCAAGATCTTACAGGAGGCCGGAGCGAAACTTGTGGACAAGAGTCTCTGCAAGGCTGTAAAGCTGAATGTTGACAAAGAATTCAAGAATGCGGACGTACTCTTTGACGGAGCATGGACCATACAGTTCGGAAAATACCGCGCCTACATCAACGGAGACCCTGACAAGGATGCGGGGTACGGATACAAATGCTTTGAGATTTCCGAGAACGGACACGATTATGCGAAGCCTGCCATGTTCACGATTGATGCGGGCAAAGAGGTCAAACTAGCTCAGTTCAGGACCTATCACTACTACCAGTACAGAGATCAGGATCCTCTCACCTACGACATCTATGCATTCGTCGGAGCAGGAACACCGACCGGAGACGAGGCTCTCGGGACCGATTGGGTGAAAGTAGGGAGCATCAACAACATCTGGGCTTACAAGCAGTACTGTACAGGTGCGCTTCAGACAGGAGAATACTTTGAGTACCTTGCGAAAGGAGACAGAATCACAGTTGACAACCCAACGGCGGTAACAGCCCGCTACTACAGATTCGCTATGACCGGCAACGGCTATGTGTGGTTTGGAATAAAGAGTGCCGAAACCGGAATCACCGTCAATAAGAATGTCGGTGGCTGGGGCGGCGAATGGCAACGCGCCGCTTGGTTGACTCTCTCGGAGATTTCCCTCTACGAATTCACTTACTAACAGTTATTTTTGTATAACCATCCAACGGAGCGGTCACCGGGAAACGATGTCTGCTCCGTTTTGGAGCAAATAAAGAACAGGATCTCAGAATGAAACGGTTTCTCATCATCCCAGCAGTCGTCTCGACGTTGGTCTCCTGCGGAGGCAAAAGCGCACCGGAAGAGACAATGACTCTGGCTTCTCCTTCTGAAGTGACAGTCAGCCAGTTGTCCAAGACATCGGCCAAAGTCGTCTGGAAAGACAATTCCGAGGGCGAGACAGGATTCTCGATATTCCTGACGCAAGACAAGGCGGAGGTGCCCGAAAGATTCGGATTCACAGTTGAGAACGCCACGTCCTACAATGTCACCAAGGGGCTTGAGGACGGGCAATCCTACTACTTCGGTGTAAGGGCGGACGGAACCGGAACGGCGAAAAGTTCGGACATCGTCTGGTCGGACCGTTTCACTCTGGTGGATCCTAAAAGGCCTCAGGTGATCCTTCATGAGTCACCGCTGTCACTTCCTGCCGCAGTGGTCGTCAAGTACAGCTTTGCCAATCTGGACAAGACAACAAATCCAACCAGCGGAGTCTGTTGGAACGAGACCGGAAGTCCGACAATCAGTGACCTCCATCAGGACGGCCCGATTCTCAGCAAGGACAGCAAGGGCGAGATGCAGGGCATTTCCAATGTGCTGCTGGACTACGGGAAGGAATATTCATTCAGAGCCTACCTGAAGTCCGGCGACAAGGTCTTCTACAGCAACGAGGTGAAAGGATCGCTCGGCGATGAGCCAAAGCCGATCACCTTCAACTGGACAAAGGTTGACCTCCCTACCCTTCCGTCCGACATTGAGGTGTTCGAGACCAGGGATCCGCTCAACGGACGCAATTTCAACGCCTGGTACGCAATCGCCGATGTCAGCAAAGGCAATGTGGAGTTCCGTGTACACGTCCCCGACAAACTCACCACGGTCGGCAAGCAGTACGATGACAACCAGCCGGATTGCCTCCTTCTGGCCAACGCCGCCTACTTCTACGGCAACACCAACATCGGTGTCTCTGTCGTGAACGGGGTTATGCAAGGCAACATCAACCCGCTCCAAGGCTCCCTCGACAAAAAGAACGAGCCAGAGGAGTACAATGAATATTACCACGCGACCCGTGGCATCTTCGGGACCGCCCCCGAAGGCCGCCCGAACTCTTACTGGGTAGGCACGGCAAACGGGAAGAACATGTTCTACGACCGTCCTCTGCCGTCAATAAAGGGAGAGACGAAGTATTCCGCCGTGTCCACCACCATGCCGGCAAAGCCAATTTCATGGTCACCGAAACACGCCGTCACCGCAGGCCCGGTCCTGCTTTACGACGGTAAATGTCCTTTCGACTTCACCGAGACAGAGAAAGGGAAACAGTACTACTATGACAACTTCGAGATCATCCCATACGACCTGTTCGGACCAGGAATCGTGCCTGACAGGACGGCGGTCGGAGCCACTGCCGACGGAAAAATCATTATCTTTGTCTGTGACGGCAGGATCCAGGCCAGCCGTGGGGCGCTGATCAACGAGCTTGCGATGATAATGAAAGGACTCGGATGCGTCAACGCCGTGAATATGGACGGCGGCGGCTCCACGACATTGATCTGCGAAGGCAGGCGCCTCAACAGCGAGGTCAGCAACATGGCCGGGGACAAGACCGAGAACAGGGCCGTCAAGTCAACTATGGGATTTTTCAAAAAAAGATAAATGAACTTCAAGACTTCAGCATCATCACTCTTCGCTCTTCTCACACTGTTCGCCTGCGGAGGAGGCAGCGGCAATAGCGGCAAGGTTGATCCTGACCCAGAGCCGCCTAAACCAGCGGAAACCTTCCTCACAGTTTCAGTCCGGTCCACCGGAGCGGAACTCACATCCTTGACCTCCGACTACAAGGCTGTCAACGAGATTCTGGTCATCAAGTCCAACAAGAACTGGACAACGGAGTCCACCGCTGATTGGGTGAGGATAGAGAAAGGCACAGGTGTGCTTTCCTCCCTGATTCTGGACTGGAACATCACCGGAAAAGAGAGGAGTGCCACACTGACCCTCAAGACCGAAGACGGTGCGAAGACCCTCACGATCCCCGTGAGCCAAGGCGTCACAGACAAGATCGGCAAGGCCGACTTCCGCGACATGATTCTTCTTGAATATGACCGTTCGGAAGCCGACTACCGAGGCTATCTACTCTACGACAAGGACGGGCGGATCCAGTGGCTCTTCGATGCGATATGCGTCGGCAGCGGCCGCTATAATGGCCAGTCTATCGGCGAGGGCGAAGGCCTCGTTCATCTGGACAAGACGATGACCACCAATCTTATGAATGAATATTTCGATGACGGCAGATTCCTACCCAAGATCAACAAGGTGATCTCGGGCATCAAGCCTTCAGTTCCCGGAACATTCATTCCAAGGAAGATAGTGCTGACCATCCCGCTGATCGTCAACGACAACTGGGGCGAACTGGACGGCGTGGCACTGCACCCCTCAAACGAGACGGCCGAAGGCAGGGCCGACAGGGCGACGATAGCCAAATGGTTTGTGGACGAATGCCTCAAACGATTCGCAGAGAAGGATTACGAGAATCTCAAACTGATAGGATTCTACTGGCACGAGGAGAACGGCCGCATCTGGGAGGAGAACGGGATGAAGATAGCCAATCATATTCATTCCTATGGACTTAATTTCTACTGGGTGCCTTGGTTCAACGCCTACAACAACACCAGGTGGAAGGAATATGGCTTTGACGCCGCCTGGCTCCAGCCGAACTACCTTTTCTACGAGGATCAATACCCGGACAAGAGCCAGCTCTACAACGCCTACGAAAAGGCGACCGCCAACGGGATGTACCTGGAGATGGAGCTTGACAACCTCAGAAAGCTGCAACGCCAGATCGAGTACTGGGATGTCTATGAGGAAAAAGGCGTTCTGGAAAACTGGCCTCTCGTTTACTACGAGAGTGGTTCGATGTTCCCGTCCAGAGAGAACATCTCGGATCCTGACTGGAAAGCGTTCCACGAAAGGGTGGCAAAAGACATCGCCGACAGGCAGAAAAAGTTCTACAACTACGAATAGCGACAACTTGGAAGAATCATATACAAGCACGATGAAACGATTGCTGGCCATCATCATAGCGGCATATTCATTGATCGGAAGCATCTCTGCCGCAGAGACTTCCGACAATGTGGTCTATAAGGACGACCACGTCCGCTTCACGCTCATCTCCCCAAGGAGCATGAGATTGGAATATTCCCCCGATGGGAAATTCATAGAGGGCAAGACTCTTCTTGCCGTGGACAGGGATTATGCTCCCGTAGCCTGTAAGGTAAGGACAGGGGGACAATTCGTTGAGATAAGAACCGACCTCATCACCGTCAGGTACAGGAAAGGCTCCGGAGCCTTTTCTCCGGAGAATCTCAGCATTCAATCATCAAAGGCCAACCCGTTCGGATTCATCTGGAGACCTGAAATGACCCAAAAAGAGAACCTTAAAGGCACACGACACGCCTACGACGCCGTCAAAGGAAGAACCGTGATGTACGGGAAAGACGAAGGGATGAACGTGGATCTTGAGGACGGCATCCTTGCCAGAGACGGCTGGACACTTATTGATGACTCAAAAGGGCCGGTGTTCATCAAAGGCGATGACTGTCAGGGACATCCAATAACGAAAGAATGGATCGAAAGACGTCCTGACAACGGCTCGCAGGACTGGTACTTTCTCTCCTACGGCCACGACTATCAGTCCGCGCTGAAGGATTTCACATCATTCTCCGGACCGATTCCCCTACTCCCCCGCTACGCCTACGGCAACTGGCACTCGTGGTACTGGCTCTACTCCGACGGAGAGTTCAGAGAGATGATCGACAACTACAGGAAGTACGGCATTCCGGTTGACGTGCTGTGCATTGACATGGACCGCCACATCAACGGCTGGTACGGTTGGGACTGGAATCTGGATCTGTTTCCTGACCCCGCAAAGATGTTCGCCGACTTCCACGCCGACCATCTGAAACTTACGACCAACATGCACATAGACCTTCTTCACAGCAATGAATCCGCATACGCTCCGATGAAGAAGGATCTCGGGCCGGAACTGGCTCCCGGAGACACGATCACGCTCAATCTTTTCAACCGGAAGATAGCCGGTTCGTTCTTCAGGAGGGAAATCGACAAGATGTACGGTCTCGGATGGGATTTTCTGTGGGATGACAACGGGGCTTATGCCGCGCCTGCGGAGTTCCCGTCGATTGACATGAATCTCTGGCGCGGTCATCTTTTCTTTGAGGACAACGCCGCAAGAGGCAAACGTCCTCTTTACCTTGGCCGTTACGGCGGACTCGGCGGCCACCGCTACCCTGCCGGATTCTCCGGAGACACGTTCGCCACATGGGAATCACTTGATTTCCAAACCGTTTACAACACATCATCCGCCAATGTCTGTTTCCTTTGGACACACGACCTCGGCGGCTATCAGAATGAGTGGTGGGATCCGGAGAAGCCGTTCGCCCAGACAGCCAGCTACGACCCGGAACTTCTTTTGAGGTGGATGCAGTTCGGAGCGCTTACCCCCGCGATGAGAAACCAGACAGCAAAACAGATTTCCATCTGTAAATACCCTTGGGAACAACCGCGTGAGTATTTCGAGCCTATCCGTGAGGCTGTAAGGTTCCACTATGCCCTGAACCCGTACATCTATTCGATGAGCCGCAAGGCTTATGAGACCGGGGTCTCTGTCTGCCGTCCGCTCTACTACGAGTGGCCGGAGAGCGAGGAGGCATATTCAAGAAAGAATGAATACCTGTTTGGCGACAATATACTCGTCGCGCCAATCACCGCGCCGAAAGGAGAGTATCGCCTTTCACATCTAAGGTTCTGGCTGCCGGAGGGCATGTGGTATGAATGGGCCACAGGCGCAATGCTTGAAGGAGGCAAGGAATATGAAAGGGCCTACGCTCTGAATGAATATCCGATGTTCGTCAAGGCGGGTTCCATCATTCCAATGTACGATGGAACCCAGACAAATCTTGACGGCTGTGATGAGGCAATCACCATAGCCATCGCTCCGGGAGAGGGAGACAGCAGGTTCAGTCTCTACGAGGACGACGGGGTGGATCCCGACTATGCCCACAACTTCGCCACGACAGAAATCACCTCCTCCCGGCACGGGAATATTCATAAGATTGTGATCGGCGGGCGAAAAGGCTCTTACAGGAATATGCCATCGGACAGGAACTTCCGCCTTAAACTGCTTTCCGCGGCTTGCCCGAAATCAGTGAATATCAACGGGAAATCCGTCAAATGGTCATTCGACGGAATGGACATCGCCGTCTTGGTTGATGTTCCCGAGACCTGCTGTGACACCGAGAAGGTCGTGGAGATTGAATATTCAGAGAGCACCGCCGTCCTCGACGGACTTAAGGGAGCGGCGAAACGCAGCTACGAGGCCATCTACGACCTCAAGCGGAACCACGAGGATTTCACCTACTTCTTCCCGGACTATATGGCACGTGTCTATACCATCAGGGAAGCGCTTTATTACCATCCGGAAAGGATGGACGAACTTGTGGAAGGTTTCTGGAAAGACTTCGGTTCTGTGATCGACAGGCTTTCCGCCATTCCGCTCAAGCCGGTTTACATCAAACGCTATAAATCATTCTTTGAATAACTAACATGAAAACGATCAGACAAATTCTCATCGCGGTTCTTGTACTGCTTGCGGTATGCGGAAGCGCTGACGCAAAGAAAATCAAGAAGATCACGGCAAGCGATGTCGTGCTGTTCTACGCCGGCGGGGAGCTGGGCAACTACTATGACCAGAAATATGCCGCCGACTATGTCTCCTACGTGGACCGTGGCGGTGAGGAGCACTGGCTTTTCGACGGATTCCTGCTCCTCCAGATCTGGGACACCAAGGTCGAGAACGCCTCGGAGGTGACCTTCACACCCGGAATGAAGGACGGCAACGGCAACTGGCTGCCTTCGGCCAATCAGGCGGACTGGAAGAAACTCGTAGATTACTACTTTTCAGAGGGCAACTGCATCGACGCCATCGACAAGGCTGTGGGAGAGGCTGCGAAACGCCTCGGAAAGCCTGCGGAAAAGAGACAGATAATCATCTCGATTCCGGATCCGATGCCTTACCGTCAGTCGATGACAAAGAAAGGCGGGACAACCTACTGGGGTCTCATTGACGGAAAGGTCACGGACTTCTCCGACGAAAGCGACAGGGCCGCCGCCTGCAAATGGTTTGTGGACGAGGTTCTCAAGGCCTACAAGTCAAAGAAGTACGAGAACGTGGAGCTGGCCGGATTCTATTGGATCACCGAGGAGTTTCTGGACAAGAGTCCGCTACTGCCTATGGTCTCCGACTACGTTCACTCCAAGGGCTACCCTATCACCTGGATCCCTTACTTCCAGGCTCCGGGCTACACCGAGTGGAGGGAGAAGGGCTTCGATCTGGCTTGGTACCAGCCGAACTACTTCTTCTACAACGTACCCGAGTCCCAGATCAAGACAGCCTGCGAGCAGGCTCAGGCCAACGGGATGGGAATGGAGATGGAACTCGACGAAAGGGCTTCCATGAAGCCTCTTTGGGGCGACAAGAGCCTGGACTACAAACTGAGGGCATACATGAAGACCTTCAAGGAGTGTGGCGCATGGGCTAATTGCCAATTGGCTTACTATCAAGACACCCACGCCGTCCGTCACCTCAAGGACTCCTCAGATCCTCGTGACGTTGAACTCTACCAGGACCTCTGCGACTTCATCGCCAAGCGTCCGTACAGAAACAAGTAAGAAGCCTTGGTGCGTAAATGTTAACCTTTTACGCACCAGACAACAAATTTAATGTGCTCGTACGCCAGACAAGGCTATTTACGCACCAATTAGATTACAATGAGAAAGATACTGATAATGATGTTCGCGGCGGCGCTGGCTTTTCAGGCCATCGCCCAGGACCGCCGGGTGGAGGCGAACACTGTCAACGCCGTGAACGCCAACTGGCCGTTCAAGTTCGGAGGGCCGTACTACAGCCACATATTCATCGACAAGATCTACAAGGACAGCGACGTGGTGATCCCTTGCCAGTCTGTGTTCGACGTGCAGATCGCCGCGCGCCTTGGTTTCAAGTTCATCGAAGGAAATGTCCACAAGACGGCCACTCCTGGCAAGTACATCGTTATGCACGGAGCGCGCGGCAAACTTGGAGGACAGGTGATGCGCCTTGACGGAAGCAGCGCGGAGGATGTTGTGATCAGCGAGACCTCGTTCGAGGATCTGATGACCAAGTTCGTCTACCGGTCGAAGTACGCGAAGTACCGCACCCACATCACCTCTTTGGAGGAGTTCCTGACCGAATGCCGCCGCAACAACATCGCCCCGATGATCCAGCACGTTGACGAGCAGGAAGTTGAGATCATCAAATCCTATATGGGCAACAACTTCATAATGTACTGGGGCTACCGCGAGGAATTCTCAGGGCCTATCCTTGAATATTGGGGTTACAAGACCAAGGAGGAGATCCTTGGCAGATGCCGGTTCATCGGTGACGGAGCCCCTTATATGTACTGTATGGGCAACACCCACGATTTCACGGACGAGCAACTGGCCGACATCTGCAAGGAGGTCCACAAGCTCGGCTGCTACATCGGATTCGCCGGATCCTATGAGGACAGGGCAAGATCCGAGAAGATGCTCGCCCTCGGAATGGACTTTTCGGCATCGGGCTGCGAGATCAACGAGATCACGACAGGAAACCTCTGCAATCTGACAGCGGACCTGTGCTTCGATGACTTCAAGACTAACGGCAAGACCGTGGATTACGTCTTGAGACTCGCCAAAGGCCAGACTATTAAGCCAGGCATCGAACTCGGCAAGGAATTTCTTTCCGGAGGCAGCCTGCACATAATGTTCAAGGGCAAGATCAAGGTCGATATGGGCGACTACATCCACACCGAGTACGAGTCCGACGGCTCCCGCTCCACGTGGATCAGTACCTATTTCCTCGACCAGGCGCCGACATTCACCATCACGGCCACCGAACCTACCGAGATCCTCACGATGACCTACAAGGCATCGAAAATGTAGTTTCAAAACAGTTCAAATATCATAAAACCAAAGCGTTATGAAAGCGATAAACAACCAGATCATAAAGAAGGCAACAACCTTACTGTCAGCATTGTGCGGAATATTGGCGATAAGCGCCAACCAAGTTCATGCGGCTCAGACCGCCCCAGACTGGCAGAATGCCTCTGTCGTAGAGAGGAACCGTCTCCCGATGCGGACCTCCTTCCACACGGATGACCCGGTGATGTCGCTTCACGGGCTTTGGAAATTCAAATGGTACGAGACCCCTGACGGCCGCTCCACTACATTCTTCCAACCCCAGACCGATGATTCGGACTGGGGCGAAATGCCTGTTCCGGGAATATGGGAGGTCAACGGCTACGGGGATCCTCTCTACGTCAACATCGGCTACTGCTGGAAAGGCCAGTTCGAGAACAATCCTCCTTACGTTCCTGTCGAAAAGAACCACGTCGGACAGTACAGGAATTCCTTCACTGTTCCCGCTGACTGGAACGGAAAGCAGATCATCCTGCACATCGGCTCGGCCACATCCAACATCAGAGTCTGGATCAACGGCAAGGAGGTCGGCTACAGTCAGGACAGCAAGCTGGAGGCGAGATTCGATGTCACCAGGTTCGTAAAGCCTGGAGAGGAGAACCTGTTCGCATTCGAGATATTCCGGTGGTGTGACGGCACTTACCTTGAGGACCAGGATTTCTGGAAGCTGGCCGGAATCGCCCGCGAGACATACCTGACGGCAAGGGGGAAGGATCACATCGAAGACATCAACGTCAACGCTGACGCTGATGGTAACCTGACTTGGAAAGTACTGGCCACCAAAGGAATAAAAGAAGTCATATTCAAAATTCCAAGGTTGGGATATTCTTTGGCACTGGACAAGCCGTCCGCCGTCAAGGATGGCCTGAAGGTCTTTGAGGGTGCGGCGCGCTTTGACGATGTAATACTTTGGAGCGCCGAGACCCCGAACCTTTACTATGTAGAGGTCAGCGCGACCGATGGAAAGAAATCCTGCGGCACAGCAAAGACCGAGGGCAAGCGGCTCTAGGCCAACGGAAAGCCGATCCTCATCAAGGGCGTTAACCGCCACGAGATGAACCCTTACGGAGCCTACGTCATCTCAAAGGAGGATATGCTCCGCGACATCAGGATAATGAAGGAGCTGAACATCAACACGGTGCGCACCTGCCACTACCCTGACGATCCTTACTGGTACGAGCTGTGTGATGAATATGGTCTCTACGTCATCGACGAGGCTAACAACGAGGCTCACGGACTCGGCTACGGCGAGGGTACGATCGCAAAGAGTCCTTTGTACAACAAGGAGATAACGAACCGTGTCGAGAGGATGATGCGCCGTGACCGCAACCACCCGTCCATCATCGTCTGGAGTCTTGGCAACGAGGCCGGCAACGGACAGAACTTCTTCGACGCCTACGATTTCGCAAAGGCGTTCGACCCAACCCGTCCTGTCCAGTACGAACAGGGTCAGGGCGGAGCCAACAGAGACCGCAACTCCGACATCTTCTGCCCGATGTACATCCGCTACGCCAACGCCGAGAAATACATCAAGAACGACCAGGATCGTCCGTTCATAATGTGTGAATATGCCCACGCGATGGGAAACTCGATGGGAGGATTCAAGGAGTACTGGGATCTGATCCGCAAGTACCCGACCTTCCAGGGCGGCTGCATCTGGGACTTCGTGGACCAGGCTCTCTACAAACCTGCCGACGCGGAGAAATACGGCACGGACCACGTCTTCGCTTTCGGCGGTGACTACAACAGCGAGGATCCGAGTGACGCGTCGTTCAACAACAACGGACTCATCGCCCCCGACAGAACCTGGCACCGCCACGCCTACGAGGTTCGCTACCAGCACCGATCCATCCTCGCCTGGGCCAGCCCGGAGGAAGCCGCAAAAGGCCGCATCCACATATTCAATGAATATTTCTTCATCCCGCTTGACCGCTTCTCCCTGGATTGGGAACTGGTCCGCAACGGGGTGGCTTTCCGCAGAGGCTCCGTCGCTTCGCTCGGCGTGCAGCCGCAGGACAGCGCCGCCATTGATCTCGGCTACAAAGTCAACCCGGAACTGCTTAAAGATTCAGACGTTTATCTGAACATTAGTTTCAGACTGAATCGTCAGGACGGAATCCTCCCGGCCGGGACCGAACTCTCCTACGAGCAGATCGCCCTCAGCGAGAATTGGGTTCCGGCCCGGTCCCTTCGACAAACTCAGGTACCGGGCGATCCAATCCGGTCGCTGAGCCTGTCGAAGCGCCCGGTGGAAATCGAATTCAACAAAGAGACCGGCTCTCTGACAAAATATTCATACTTCGGAAAAAACCTCATCTCAGCACCGATCCTCCCGTGCTTCGGCCGCGCCGTCACCGACAACGATGAGGGAATGCTCGTTGACCTCTCATTCGACAAGGAAGCCAAGCGGATGTTCGCCACGTGGAGAAACCCTGAGATCAAGGCCACCTCATTCGAGGACAGGCAGGACGGCGACACCAGGATCGTCACCGTAAAGTACAAGCCGATAGAGGATGCCATCCCTGTGCTCACCTACCGCATCGCTCCTGACGGAGTCATCAACGTCACCCTGAGCGTCGAGGACGCCGGCAACTTGAAGGCCGCCCCGCACTTCTTCCGTGTCGGAGTGGAATTCGCGATGCCGGGAGAATATTCATTGATAGACTTTTACGGAGAGGGACCGTTCGACAGCTACTGTGACCGCCGAAGCTCCACAATGATGGGTCACTACACCCAGAGCGTCATCGACCAGTACGACTACACCGTAGTCCGTCCTCAGGAATCCGGCACCCACTGCGGCCTCAAATGGTTCAGTGTCCTGAATCCGGACGGCAACGGAATCCGCATAACCTCCTCAGCCAAGGAGTTCTCCGCCTCCGCCCTCCCGGTCTCCAGGCAGATGCTTGACCGCCACCCGGACTTTGGGCACTCCCTTGAGCTGAAGAAATCCGCCCACGAGTCCGACCGCACCAACGGCCAGACCTACGTCAACCTCGACCTCAGGCAGATGGGCCTCGGCTGCGTCTCCTCCTTTGGCGACCATCCCCTCCCCGCCTACCTCATCCCCGCCGCCCCGTACACCTTCGAATTCACTATAACACCGTTATGGGAAAATTAATCAAAAGAGTTTTAACATTAGCCACCATTATGGCTATATCAATCAGCACTGCACTCAATGCTGACGCCCAGCCTGTGGAAAGTTTTCGAGCTTCTACGAATATCACTCCACAAGTAGAAAGTTTCCAGATCGCCAAGAGCGGAAACCTGACACCATCGCTCTACACAGGTGCGATGACATATTCATTGCCGCTCTACACTTATAGCGATCCGGACTTCAACCTTCCGATCTCATTGGAGTACAACTATGACGGCTACAAGGTGGCACGCAGCGCCGGTACAGTAGGCCTCGGTTGGGCCCTGAACTATGGCGGAGTCATCACTCGAGAGATACGTGGATTGAAAGATGAGTATCGTCAGCAAGTGTCCACTGAAAGCGCAGAAATCAGACATGGCTATTATTGGGCTTACAAGAATCATATCGGCTTGGGGACAAGCTTCACTATAAACAGACCAAGAACTCCGGATCTGGAAACCGCCACTTCCGCAGAACTCGTCAGGCACCTGAACGATGACCTTTATGAGGACATTCCCATCTACACCAACGGAGACTCATACGAGTTGAGCCCAGACCTCTTTCATTTCAGTTTCGGTCCTTACAGTGGCGACTTCATAATGAACAACAACGGGACGTTGACACTGACAAGTTCGACTCATCCGCAGGGTGAAATAGATGTTACTGTAGAGACCACCACTGGAATGGACGGTTATTCCCTGAAATTCACCATCAAGACAGGGGATGGTTATGAATATACCTTTGGAGATGTCACCAGCGCAAGAGAATATCATATCAGCCGTGTGATTAAGGACGAATGCCCTGACGAAACCAACATCACCGGAACAATGAGCGGATGGACCGACACAGCGTGGAAACTCACAAAGATAAAGGCTCCTAATGGGCGTACGGCGCTGTTTTCATACGCAGAAAAACCGAACCTGACACCTACGGTCACATATTCATATTCAACCTATACAGAATTACTCCCGACAAGTGAGTCCATGTCCACACCAAGAGATTCCGTGCCAAGTTGGGAGCGTGTTAATCTGAATTACGGTTATAGTCATCCAATTGAGCAAGTCAGCATATACAATGCCAACAGATCAAGGACAGAATCCACAATTTCATTCTCTTGGGAAGAAAAAACAAGTTCAGAGGATGAAATGTCAGCCGTGAATTATGAGAATATCTTTGTGTCGAGTTATCTCAATAGTCACCCTCTCCAAATCCGTAATGTCAAACTTTCCGAAATCTGCATTAAAAATATTGACAATGAAATTATTGAAAAAATAGGCATTGGTCATTCAAGAATAGGATCGTCTAATGGGGCCGGAAGAATGGTTTTGAGTGGAGTCCACATTCCAAAATATGGTGTTTGGTTTTTCGACTATGACAACAGTCTTGGGACAATTCCAAATTTCGATTCAAAAAGGCACGATCTATGGGGATTCTGGTGCCCTGTGAATTTTGACCCGAGAACAAACTATATGAGAGAGGATCTGGAAAGTAG
>OBCQ01000027.1_pt1 | contig 43605 bp, 26 predicted proteins | sample 1517991 | NCBI WGS metagenome assembly OBCQ01 (sample SAMN03418263, study PRJEB22391) | human gut metagenome | biome: human-gut; feature: organic feature; material: feces | host: Homo sapiens | place: Tanzania | collected 2013-01
ACGCTTGCGGTAAAATTCTGTGTCGTATTTGACCCCCATAATCTGCTTGATTTCAGCCTTAACTGCTGGAATATCGGATAGTTTTAGCTGTTCAAAGCCTGGTTTACAAGAATAATGTACTTTTTCTATTGCCATTATAAATATTTTTATTATATTCGGGAAATAAATTATATATATTGAGTGCAAATATACTATATATCTTTCGTGTATAATTAAACGGAGCTAATAATATTTATGAAATAAACAAAAATTAACAATATGGCAGAGAAATCAGATTATCAGATTAGACTACAACAAGTAGCTAAGCAGCTGCACATCGTCGATCGTCAGTTCAGCTTGATTTGTGGCATCAACGACAATTTCTTGTCGTCAGGGCAGAAGGATATCACAACAAGGCAGCTTGTGCCTATCCTTCGAACCTTTCCTCAGGTCAATCCCTATTACGTGTTGCTGGGCGAGGGCACCCCTCTTATTGACGAGAAGTTTGTAAATGAAGGTATGATCGGCCGCTATCTACTGCAATCCTTCTCGGAGCTGCAGGTAGAAGTGCGCCAGCTCATACAAGAGAATACTATTCTTAAGGCGAAACTTGAGCGATACGAGTCGCCTGACACCGGCAAAAAGAAACGTCTTCCCAAGCGTCAGTGTATAAAACCTGCTGAAAACAAGCAGGTTGAAGTTGTAACTAAGCCGGTAGAAAAATAAATTATGATAAATAGACATCGGTGAAAACTCGGTGTTTTTCTATTAAATTATGAAAAATAACAGCGTCAAGAACCTCGGTAAACAAATGACTCTGTAAAATAGGGAGCGTGCAGCCACACTCTTGTCATCCCGACCTGATACGGGGTAGAATGTTCAACATTCTACCCCGTATTTTTTGTATCTGCAGGATGGTATGGCAACAGTAAAAATCGTAAATGTTCATAACACATGAAATCGTTATAATATATAATTAGTGTTATTGATTAAGTACGTGAAAAAATCCTCCATATCTGCCAGCATTGCCGTAACCCGCACATTATTAATGCAATAATGGCTGGTAGATATCACGCAAAAAAGCGATATCTACCAGCCAATCTGCCAGCTTCGGTTCTTGCGGTTTATCGCAAGCTGCTGGGGTTTATATCAAATTCGTCCTTGAAGCACTTGTTGAAGTACGAAGGAGAGGTGAAGCCTACCTCGTATGCAATCTCGGAAACACTCTTCTCTGTCTTTTCCAACAGTTGACGAGCCTTCGCGAGTCGTGCCTTGCGCAGCAGTTCCACCGGCGTCTGACCCGTCAGAGCCTTCACCTTTCTATATAGCTGCACGCGCGAGAGTCCTATCTCTTCGCCCAAACGCTCCACCGAGAAGTCGCTGTCGCCGAGATTCTCCTGAATAGCCGCACGCAGTCTGCCCACGAACGACTTGTCGGCAGCGTTCAGTTTCTCTTCTTCCTCCGCCTCCTGCTTGTCGCCGGCGAACACCGACCGCAGCATTACGCGCGAACGCATCAGGTTTTCGATGCGCGAGAGCAGTACCTGACCCGAGAACGGCTTCGTGATATACGAGTCGGCGCCCGTGTCGTAACCCTCCTTGCGCTGTTCGGATAGCGAGCGTGCCGTGAGCAGCACCACCGGAATATGGCTCGTTGCGGTGTCCGCCTTCAGTCGTTTTGTGAATTCCAAGCCGTTCATCACCGGCATCATCACGTCGCACACCACCAGTTTCGGCACCTCGCGACGTGCTTTCTCCAAGCCCTGCTCGCCGTTCGTAGCCTCCGACACGTTGTACTTGTCCTGCAGAATAGATCGCAGGTAGGCACGCATGCCGTTGTTGTCGTCGATGATGAGCACGAGCGGACGCTCCGCGTCGAAGTCCTCGGCGTTCGTAATGCGTTCTGAGTTCTCCTTCGACGTGTTGTCGGTGGCGATGTAGTTGTCGTCCACCAGTCCCTTCTCCGCCTGCGTTGCAGCCGGCGCATCCTTCGCTGGGTCGTAGCCGGGCTGCGAGTCGGGCAGCTCGATGACGAATGTTGTGCCCTTACCCTCCTCGCTCTCGGCGTGAACCTCGCCGTGGTGCATGTCTACGTACGCCTTCACGAGCGACAGGCCGATGCCCGTGCCGCCGATGGCGCCCTTCGCCTGGTAGAAGCGCTCGAAGAGATGTGGCAGTTCCTCAGCTGGAATGCCCTTGCCCGTATCGGCGATGCGCAGCGTGTAGCTGTGGTCGCTGTGTTGCAGCGAAATGCTGATGCATCCATTCTCAGGCGTATACTTCAGTGCGTTCGACATTATATTAAAGTATACATGCTCCATCTTGTCGCGGTCTGCAATCAGCACCGCATCGTCCTCCACGCCCGACACATCCACGCGTATCGTGATGCTGCGGCGTGCTGCCACCGTGCGGAAGTCCTCAGTCCATGTCGTCAGTTCCTGCTGCAGGCAGAAGCGGTTGAGGTGCAGTTCAGCCTTGTTGTTCTGCACCTTGCGGAAGTCGAGAATCTCGCCCACCAGTTGTATCAGTATGCGTGTGTTGCGCTGCACCATCTCCAGCATCGAGCGCTGCCCACCCTTTATCGTAGGGTCTTCGAGCAGTTGTTCCGTAGGTCCGGCGATGAGCGTCAGCGGCGTGCGCAGTTCATGACTCACGTTCGTGAAGAACTGCAGCTGCGTCTGCGTCATCTCCTCCATCTCCTCCGTCATTCGGCGCTGCTCGTCCATCGAGGCTTTCAACTGTCGGTTGATGCGAGTGCGGGTGATGAAGGCGTAGATAGCTGCGGCGCACACCACGATGAGCAGCACCACGAACACCAGCAGCACGAGCAGATAGATGCGCTGCGTATTGAAGTCGCTGGCAGCCTTGTCTACACGCGAGCGAAGCGTAGAGAGTCGATCGCGCTGACGCACCGTTTCGTCGTTCTGCATGAGCAGCACGCGAGCGTTGTTGCGTGTCACAAGCGCCGATGAGAGCTGATTCTCGCGGTTGTATTTCTTTCCCGTCAGTATGTTCATGGCGAGCTGCATCACCTCGTCGCCGCGTGTGGGGTAGGTGTACGAGGCGAAGAGCGTGCCATTGTCCACGAGTTCCATGCCGCCGCCCTTCTGCGGCATGGCGTCGATGCCGCAGAACTTGATGTGCTCGAGGTTGAGTCCGTGCTTCTCGGCGGCGCGGCGTGCGCCCATCGCCATGCGGTCGTTATGCGCAAACACGCAGTCGAACTCGTTGTGCGGTTTCGAGAGCAGCGAGTCGACGGCGCGGAAGGCACCCTGCTCGGTCCAGTCGGCGCTGATATGCTCCACGATGCTGATATCCGGTCGGCAAGCCACTACGCTGTCGAAACCCAGGTTGCGCTCTATCGCGGGCGACGACGTAGCGAGTCCGCTCAACTCCAGTATGCGTCCGCCGTCGGTGAGTGCGCCCGACAGATATTCGCCCATCGAACTGCCGATCTCCTTGTTGTCCGCGCCGATATACGCCGTGTACTTGTCCGATCGTGTGCGTCGGTCGAAGATAATCACCGGTATGCCCTTCTCGTATGCGCGGTCTATTGCAGGCGATATGCTCACCTGACCCGGCGCCACGATGAGCAGGTCTACGCCCTCGTCCACGAACTTGTTTATCTGTTCGGTCTGCAACTGCACGTTGTCGTTAGCCGAACTGATGCGCAGGTCTACATCGTTGTAGTAGAGCGCGGCGATGCGCAGCTCCTCGTTCAGCTTTTCGCGCCACACGTCCTCCGAGCATTGCGACACGCCTACGACATATCGCTTCTTCTCTGAGCCGCAGCACGTCAGCATGAGCGTGAGCATGATGAGCAGAAGATACTTATAAAATCTGCATGCGGAGAGTTTCATTCTGATTGATGTTTTTAAGTTGTTTGTAAAATCTTAGGATGTTTGAATCTTTTTCATCTAAAAATCGTTGCAAATATAGCAAAAATAATGCATTTATGTACGTAAATCATTAATTTTTGTTTCATGTAACAAAAGTGTTATTATTTGAATGAATTGTGCAAGACCGGAAGTTTTATTCTTTATAACTTTGCAATGTCAAAAGGAAAAAACATCTACCGACCGTAAGGCTTCAAATCTTTAATGGAAACACATACAAAGAATAATACATAGATTGCAATAGATTTTAATTAGTATAGTTGTTTAAGTATAGTTGATTAAGTTAATAAGTAGTTAGTTAGTAAATTGATAATCGGGAAAACACGATACTTTGTAAAAACACACAGGGCTGCATCAAGACTCTCCAAGAAGAGTTTTGATGCAGCTCTTTTTTTATCTCTTTGTATTAAGCAGTTGCTTTTCTTTTCATTAATAAGCTAAGTCGATAGCAACCGGATACACACGGCAAGGGTCGAAGTATTCCATGCAGCTGTTCACCATTGCCTGCAAATCTGCCTTGGCAACACCATGGAAAACCTGCTTGCCGTTTATCTTGATAGTTACCGGCTTATGGAGGTTCACCAACTGTTCGTTGAGATACACCCTCAGTTTGCCACCCGTAGCTATAGTATAGTTGCGTTTGAACTTCAGGTCGATGCCCCAATGCTTGTCCTTCATCGTCGTCGAGTATTCTACATCACTCACCTTGATAGAAACCACGTTCTTGTCGATATCCATCTCGTAATACGTTCTTGCCTCTGACGGGCGTGCCAGCACCTGCAGGTTATAGAATCCCGAACGATGTCTGCCGTCCATCTCGAAGTCCTCCCAAAGCACGGTCTTCGGATATGGATTGCGCACAAACTGTTTGAGCCAAGGTGTGGTCAGTCCGTATGTGATGTGATGCTGCATGCCAGGTAAGAGGTTGATGCGATGGCGGAAGATGGGCGTGTTGTCTACAGCCAACGGACGAGCCAGCTGCACAGAGTCGAAAGCCACCTGGGTGAACCATGTGAGGTCGTTGCGGTAAAATCCCGTGTCGTCAGCACCCGTGAGCAGCGAGAAACCGATGTTGGCACAGTTCTCTACTGGCGCATTCTTCAGAGGCTCGCCACCTGCCATCGGACCCGCAGCTGCCCAATAGTCGGCGTAGAAAGAGGCGAGTCGCTGACTGCCATAGCCACCCTCACTGATGCCGAACACGTAGAGTCGGTTGGCGTCCACCTCGCCGCTCGTCAAACTCAAGCGGATAAGCTTTTCGAAGGCATACTGCTTCGACAGATGCCACCAGCGATAGTATTCGCCCTCGTTCGGAATCTGCGGAATGAAATAGATAGAAGGCGCGTCCTTAAAGCCAAGTCCCAGTTCGATACCGTTCGACCATTCTCTGTCTTTCGAGCCCGAACCGTGCGTGTATAGGAAAAGCGGGTATTGACCATTGGCAGCCACACCCTTCTTGCCGTAATAATAAGGCATCACCGCATTCGGCTCCAAGCACTGCGGCAAGTGCCAAGCACTGTTCTTAGCCTGCTTTAGGTCGGCAGGCTCTATGAGCTTTTCCTCCTGCAGCGCGTTGTTCGCCTCGCACCATGCTGTCCAAACCATCTTCTGATAGTTGGCTATGTCTTTCTTCTTTATTGCTGTCTGAAGCTTAGTGTCAAGCGGAGTGTTCTGAGCGAAGTTCGCCTTGCCGTCCTGCTCCAATGCTTTCTGCTGCGCTTGTAGCGACTGCTCGAAATAGGCATTCACCGTTTTCTGCAAGTCCTGCGATTGCGCCGTTGCGTGAGTCGGATAGGTTAGTGAGGCAATAGCCATCACCGCATAAATCATTTTTTTCATTTTGTACATTAAATAAGCTGACTTGATAATTGATTTGTAGTAGTTTGCAAAGGTACAAATAATTTTTAAATCCGCATAGAAGGCTACGGCAATAAAGCCATAGCGTTTCTATGCGGATTCGCGAATGTAGTTCTTAATAAGAAGCTATTTGATGTTGATAGACAATGTCTCCTTTGGCAGTCCTTCAGCCGACACGCTCAGCGTTGCCTTGCCCTGCTTTGTGCCTTCCACCACGACAACCAGTTCGCCACTGAAGAGCGGCATCTCCGTCGAGTTGAACGCCACGAGCGATGTTGCGTCGCCGTTGCAAGCCGCACGGAACTTCGCTGCGCCCTTCACCTCAAACTTCATCTTGTCGGTAGCCGTCGGGCATGGCGTTCCGTTCTTGTCCACCACCGATACCTTCACGAATGCGAGGTCTTCGCCCTCGGCAGAGATGCTGCTGCGGTCGGCTTCGAGCACGATGCGTGCCGGCTTGCCCGCCGTGTGCACGGTCTTCTCGCCCATCACCGAGCCGTCGTAGTTGTAAGCCACCACCTTCATCTCGCCCGGCTCATACTTCACGTTGTTCCAGCGCAGACGGTAGCGGTCGAGGCGTGTGTCGGGGTTCTTCACTATTCTGCCCTGACTCTTTCCGTTCACGAACAGTTCTGCCGACGGCGCATTCGTGTAGCAATATACCGGCGTCACCTCGCCCTCGCGTCCCGGCCATGTCCAGTGAGGCAGCACGTGAAGCGTGTTAGCGTCCGTGCGCCAGTGAGAACGGTACAGCCAGAAGCGGTCTTTCGGCAGTCCGGCGAGGTCGCAGATGCCGAAGTAGCTCGAACGCGACGGCCAGTATTCGTCGTACGGCGATGGTTCGCCCAGATAGTCGTAGCCCGTCCACACGAACTCGCCGATGGTATAGTCGCGGTCGTCCTGCATGCGCCAGTCGTCGTCCGGCAGATTGCTCCACGGACAATACTCCACATCGTACGACGAGCACTGTCCGTCGGCGTATTTCTTCGAGTCGGACGGCTCCACGGGGAACTTATACACGCCGCGCGAGCTGACGGTCGACGCTGTCTCCGAACCCAAGAGGAATCCCTTCGGCAGTTGCTTTATGTTTTTGTCGTACTTATGCACGCGATAGTTGAAGCCCGGCACATCCATCACCTGCGCAAAGCCCGAACCGAGCGCCGCCTCTGCCTTGTCCATGCCCTGCGTAACGGGTCGTGTGGGGTCGAAGCGATGACAGATGTCCTGCAGGTGTTTGGATATGTTGCGTCCTTCCTCGCTCCATTGCTCGGGTATCTCGTTGCCGATGCTCCACATCACGATAGACGGGTGGTTGCGGTGGTTGCGCACGAGGTTCTCTATGTCGCGGTCAGCCCACTGCTTGAAGTTCAGCGCGTAGCCGTTCTTGCATTTAGGGTATATCCACATGTCGAAACTCTCCGCCATCACCATCATACCCATCGAGTCGCACACCTCCATCTGCCATGTCGACGGCATGTTGTGCGCCGTGCGTATGGCGTCGCATCCCATGTCCTTCATCGTGCGAATCTGACGGATGAGCGCCGCTTTGTTCACGGCAGCACCCAACGGACCGAGGTCGTGGTGCAGACAGACGCCCTTTATCTTGCGCGACTTGCCGTTTAGCTGGAATCCGTCGTATTGCGCCACGCTCACCGTGCGTATTCCTACCTTCTCTGTGGTCTCGTCTACGAGTCGGTTGTTGCGGTAGAGACGTGTGACGAGCTTATATAAATAAGGTGTCTCCGGCGACCAGAGCTGTGCGTTCTCTACAGTAAGACGCTTCTCTACGTCGCTCGTTGTCTTTGTCTGAGCTACCGTCTTGCCCTCGTTGTCGACGAGCATGTTCTCCACCACGAGATTCTTCTCCGCATTGTTAATGTTCGTGCAGACGCTCACCTCAGCCTTTCCGTCCTTAATCAGCTCCGTGCGGAAGTAGCTTCCCCACGGGTTGATGCTTGCGCGGTCGGCATTCATCACCAATTGCACCGGACGATAAAGTCCGCCGCCAGGGTACCAGCGCGAACTCTCCTCGCGGTTGTTGAGGCTCACGCTTATCTCGTTCTTGCCTTTCTTCAGATACGGCGCCGCGTCCACGCGGAAGGCGTTGTAGCCGTACGCCCAGTGACCAGCCAACTTGCCGTTGATGTACACATGCGGGTCAGCCATAGCGCCGTCAAACTCCAGCACGGCAGTCTTCGGCACGCGCTTTATGTCGACCGTCGTCTTGTAGTAGCCGCGACCTATCCAAGGCAGAGCGCCCGATCGTCCCGACTTCTCTGTCTTCTCTGTCTCGCCGTTCTGCACGATAGCCACATTCTGCAGGTCCCACTTCTTGTCGAACGGTCCGTTTATAGCCCAGTCGTGCGGTATTGTCACCGATTTGTAGTTGATACTGTCGCGCGAGAACTGCCATTGGCGCAGATTCTGCGTTGTGCGCTGTGCCGAAGCAGAGACACAAGATAATAGAGCGAGTGAAAGTAATGTTGATTTGTTCATAATGAAATTAGGTGTTGTGATGTTGAGATGGTGAGGTGGTGAGATATGATGTTGAAGGAGGCGTCTAAGCCGAACTAAGCCTTCTTAAGCCTTCCTAAGCCATTGCTGACTAAGCCTTCTTAAGTCTTCCTAAGCCATTGCTGACTAAGCCTTTCTAAGCCTTCCTAAGCCCTCCCCGACGGGGAGGGTTGGGAGGGGCTTTTTTACTTTTTAAAAGCTTCGAGCGTCGCCGTCGGCTTGCCGTTTGCGTCGAACGCTCCCTTGTTATATTCTTTCCAGTTGCCGTAGCATTCCGGTTCCCAGTAGAAGATGCCGAGGCACGAGGCGTTCGCCTTGCAACCCTCCACCATCTTCTTCATCATTGCGGCAGCGTTCTTCGAGTCCCACGCCATGCCAATCTCGCACACCATCACCTTCTTGTTATAGCGTGCTGCGAGCGTAGAGATGTTCGCGAGACAGTCGTCCGTCACCGTCTGCCAGTTGTCGTCCTCCGGATAGAGCGACATGCCTATGACGTCCCACTTAGCGCCGGCAGCCTTCAAGCCGTCGAACATCCAAGTGAAGCGACCGAGCACATTGCCCTGGTCGATATGCACGATGCACTGAGCCTCTGGGTACACAGCCTTGGCAGCGTCGTAGCCAGCGTTGTTGAGAGCGGCGTAATTGCCGAAGTTGTTGTCAGACGCCAAGCCCAACGGCCAGAGCATACCCGTCGTTGTCTCGTTGCCAATCTGAATCCACTCGACATCGATGCCGTTCTCCTTGAGGAAACTAAGCATATCCGTAGTGTGGTCAGCCACGGCAGCCTTCATCTTCTGGAGGTCGTCCTTGAAGTCGGTCCATGCAGCCGGAATGTTCTGCTTGCTTGGGTCTGCCCACGAGTCAGAGTAGTGGAAGTCGATCATGATACGCTGACCGAGATTCTTCGCGCGCCATGCCTTTGCGAGCACATCCTGCTTATTGCACCAGCCGTCCTGCGGATCTACCCACACGCGGAGTCGGATGGAGTTCACGCCGAGGTCGCGCAGCAGCGTCATGCAGTCCTGCTCGGCGCCGCTTGCATTATAGAACTTGCTGCCAGCCTTCTCCATTTCTGTGAGCCAGCTCACGTCCGCGCCCTTTGCAAAGCCCGTCATATCATACGTCGGCTTTGACTGCGGAGTGGTATTGTTGTCGTCGTCGCTGCAAGCTGAGAGCGAGAATATAGCGAAAGCAGCGAGGAGTATGGGTTTTAAGAATGAAATTTTCATAGATGTTTTGTTTGTTATGATGTTGTTGTGGTGAGGTGTTGAGATGTGATGTTGTTGTGGTGAGGTGTTGAGGTGTTGAGATATGATGTTGTGTGCGGCGTTTAAGCCTTCCTAAGCCTTCTTAAGCCTTTCTAAGCCATTGCTGACTAAGCCTTCCTAAGCCCTCCCCGACGGGGAGGGTTGGGAGGGGCTTGAGGGTTGGGAGGGGCTATTTCTCGTAGCTCCACTTCATTGTCTTGAGGTCTACCGATACGGTTACGGTTTCGCCTGCCTTTGCGCCCTCGTCGAACCAGATGCTCCAAGCTCCGCCGTCAGACGAGAGCGTGAAGAGGTCGCTTGGGTCAGAGCCGTAGACCACCGAATTCTCGCGGTCTACAATCTTGAAGTTCTCCCAATCGGCAGTAAGAGTATAAGTTCCGCTGTATGTAGTGTCGCCGGTTTTGGCGAGACGAGCGAGGTCTACCGAGATATCATCCTTGTTCACCATATAAAGTTCCGTAGGATACTTAGCCTCAGGCTCGTCAGTAGCGTCGAAGTCAACCTTACCCTCCACAACCGAGTAGCGCAGATAGCCGCTTCCGTCAGCCTCCACGATGATAGTGTACGTGCCAGCCTTAGCGATGTTGAAGCCCGTTGCAGCGTCAGCCTGCTCCAGCTTTCCGTCCTGGGCAGCGAAGTGCAGCGTCTTGTCGATGCTTGCGTCGGTGCGGGTAGACTTGTCGTATTGCTTGGCGTCAGCCTCGATAGATACGGTCTGGTTGTCTGCGGTAGTAGTGATGTAGTAGCCCCACTGCTGTCGCTTGCCGTAGTAAGTCATGTCGTTGCCGTTGGCACGAATCTGCGAGAGAAGCGTTGCGCTCCATTCCATCTCCTTCGTGTCTACCTTAACGAACCAAGCACCCGAACCGTCGGCAAACCAGCAGTTCCATGCGTCGCTTGCGTTGCTTATCTCGAAGGCGTGACCATCCACGGCGTAGTTGCCCCACGTATCGCCCGAATACTCGTAGAACCAGCAGTTGAGCCACGGCGTAGCGTTCATGTAACCGGTGTACACGCCGTCAGCCTCAGGCGAGTGGAGATAGGCGATGGTGTCGGTCTTGTTCGAGGCGAGCACCGCCAGCTTTGTCATATCCACGTAGTAAGGCGTTACAGTCACCTTGCAGACATTGCTGTATTGCGCAGCCATGTTGTCGCCCTGCACCGACTTGATGCGGAAGTAGAGCGGAGCGGCTGTGTTCACGCTGACGCCGAGCGCCTTTGCGAGCGTGTTCAGCTCTGTGCCGGTGTAGGCTTTCGTGAGCGAAGTGACGGCTGTCGAGGCAGCATTCTGGAAGTCCTCCGATGCCGACGCCTCCACGTATGTCTTAAGCAGATTGTCGGTCACGGGATTGTTGGCGTCGCTCGAAAGCAGCGTCGGGTTCTTCCACGCCAGCTGCAGCACTACCTTCGAGCGCTGACTCACGTCGAGCTTCACTTCCGACGCCGTAGCGATAAGTTCTGACGGCGCCATGCCGTCTACGTATATCATGTCGCCGTCGTTGTCGCAGCTTGCGCAGAATGCGGCGATGCAAAGATACAGAAATATTTGGTTTATAAGCTTTTTCATATTGTTGTTTTTTTGGTTTTTAAGCTGAGGGGAGGCGGTGTTTAAGCCTTCCTAAGCCTTTTTAGGCCTTCCTAAGCCTTGGGTAACTAAGGCGGCGTTAAGCCTTTCTAAGCCTTCTTAAGCCTTCCTAAGCCCTCCCCGACGGGGAGGGTTGGGAGGGGCTTAGTATTCCTCATTCTTCAGATTCGGGTTCGCTGTGAGATCGGTCGACGGAATCGGGTAATAGTTGTATTTGTTGTCGACAGCCATGCCGTCCTTCGTGCCACCCTTCCATTCCCAAACATACTTCGAGGTGGTGAACTCGCCGAAGCGGATGAGGTCGGTGCGGCGATAGCCCTCCATGTAGAGTTCGCGGGCGCGCTCGTCGATGATAAACTCCTTGTTGAGCTGACTCTCCTTGATGTTGCCGCTCTCGTCGCCGTATGCACGCTTGCGCAGCTCGTTGATATAGCCGAGTGCCGTCTCGCGCGAGCCACCGTTGCCGCCGCGCACCACAGCCTCCGCGTACATCAGATATACATCAGCCAGACGGAAGAGCGGAAAGTCGGTTGCAGCGCCGTACGATGCCGTGTTAGAAGCCGTCTCGCCGTTGTCCTTCAGGTTGGTCCACTTGGTGAAGAGGTAGCCGTCCTGCTGATTGGTGAAGTCGCTTATGTACTGCTCCTGACCATCGGTGAAGAACATGTAGCGCGAGTCTTTATCGCCATCGGCGAACTTAGCCGTCAGATTGCCGCGCGAGCGGAAGTTGCCCCAAGGCGAAGCCACGCCAAGGTCGCCGGCGTTCTGTGCGGTAGACGTGCTCGAAGCCGAACCGCAGATGAGGTAAGTCGTCGAACCGTATGTGAGCAGATGGTCGGGGTCTTGCGGCAGCGCGAAGATAATCTCGTTGGTGCGCTTGTCGTTGTCGGCGTTGAAGAGCTGCGCATAGTCAGGGTTGAGCGAGTAGCCCTCGGCGAACACCTTGTTGCAGGCGTCGATGCACTCCGTGTACTTCGCTGTGCCGGTATACACCTCGGCGTTGAGATAGAGCTTTGCGAGCAGCGTGTAAGCCGCGCCCTTCGATGCCTCGCCGTACGGACAGTCAGCCTTCGACGCCATGTCCTCAACACACTCCTTCAGTTCCTTCTCTACGTACTCGAACGTCTGCTGCGGCGTGTAGCGTGGCGGAACGTACGAACCGATAGGGTCTGCCTCGGTCACGAACGGTATGTTGCGGTAGAGGTCGAGCGCATGTGTGTAGAACAGAGCGCGCATGAAGTGAGCTTCAGCCTTGTAGCGGCGCAACTTCTGCTGGTCGGCAGAGGCGAACGCCGAGAGCTTCGAGTCGGAGCAGTTGCGCAGAAACTCGTTGCAGAGCGTAATGTTATAGTATATGCGATAGTACATATCCGACACCCATGTGTCGTTGGCGTCCCACTTCATGAACGAGATGTTGGTCATATCGTCGCCCGTGAGCCACGAGTAAGCCATCTCGTCGGTAGGTCCCTCCTGCAGGTTGATGAACATACGCATGTAGTTCTCGCCGTGGTTAGAGGCGTAGTCTACGCCCGAGCTTTCCTGACCGGTTGCTGTCATCGAGGCGTATATTTTGCCCAGCACAGCCTCGTAGTTCTGCACGTTGGTGTACACCTGCTCCGAGGTGGTCTCGTTGTGCGGATATTGGTTGAGGTCGTCGGTGCAGGCGGTGTTCAGCGTGAGCGCTGCTGCAGCGATGCAACCCATTATATATTTGTTCATAAATCGATTCCTTTTGTTAGTTATTAGTTGTTTTCTTCTTTAGAAGCGGGCTGGCAGTGGGGTGTCGGGTGTAGGGAAAAGTCGCCGTTTGCGTTCGCCGCCCGATCGGATCGCGTTCGGTGTCCGATCAGATTCCGTACGCCGCCCGATCAGATTCCGTACGCCGCCCGATCAGATCGCGTTCGGTGTACGATGACTCAAACTCGGCGTTCCTACTGTTTTCCTTCACACCTTCCACTGCCCGCAGCCTACTTCCTGCTTATTTAAACTTACTACTTATGCTTTTATCTTAGAACTTCAGACCCACGCTGAGCGTGTATGTACGCGGACGCGGATAGAAGCTGCTGTCTACGCCGTTAGGCACTTCGGGGTCGGCGCCCGAGTAGTTGGTGATGCAGAACACGTTCTGCACCATAGCCGACAGCGAGAGCGAGCACCACTTGGTGATTTTTCCGAAGTCGTAGCTCAGGTTGATGTTGTCGAGCTTCAGGAACGAGGCGTTCTCTACGTAGTAGTCAGAGAGATACTGGCGTGTCTGGAAGCCCGTCTTCATATAGCTGCGGTTGAGGTTGTTCAGCTGTAGTCCGTCTGCCCATGTCTCCAGCTCCCAAGCGCCCGTGTTCATCGCCGTAGCGTTGTATACATAGTTGCCGATGTTGGCGCGGAAACTCATGCCTAATGTGAGCTGCTTGTAGCGTACCGATGTCGAAAGACCCATGATATAGTCGGGCATCGGCGAGTGGTAGCGGTAGCGGTCAGCGTCGTTGATGGTGCCGTCCTTGCTGATGTCGGCGTAAGCGCCCTCGATAGGCTTGCCGCTGCGGTCGTAGAGCTGGTGGTAGACGTAGAACATGTTAGGCGCGTAACCCTCGGTGAGCACCTGAATCATGTTGTTGTCCTTCACCGTCGGACCCACCATCATGTTCGTCTTCTGGTCGGTCTGCACCAGCGAGAGGTTTTTCACCTTCATCTTCTGCCAAGTGAAGTTGTATGAGAGGTTCCACTCCCAGTCCTTTGTCTGAATCGGTGTGGCGTTCAGCGTCACCTCGATACCGTGACTGTCTACGTTGCCAACGTTGGTCGTCACGGTCTTGCCGAACTGTGTGCCGGCGGCTGCCGGAACCGTAGCTATAAGGTCCTTTGTCTTGCGTGTGTAGAAGTCGAACGAGCCCGAGATGCGGTTCTTGAGAAATCCGAAGTCGAAGCCCACGTTCCACGAGTCGGTGGTCTCCCACTTGAGGTTCGACACGTAAGCCTCCGGTCGGTAGGTCTTTATCCATGTTCCGTTGACGAGAGCCTCCGCACCCGTAGCGCTGTATGTGTAGACGGGCAGGTAGTTGTAGTTGCCGCCTACCTCCTGCTGACCCGTAACGCCGTACGAAGCGCGCAGCTTGAGGTTGCTCAGCACCTTGTTCTCCTTCAGGAACTTCTCGTTGCTCACGGTCCAGCCCAGACCAACCGACGGGAAGGTGCCCCAACGGTAGTCGCTTCCGAAGCGCGAGCTGCCGTCGCGTCGCATTGTAGCCGTCAGCAGATAGCGTCCGTCGAACGAGTAGTTCACACGTCCGTAGTAGGAGAGCAGCGTGTGGCGGTAGTCTTCTGCCTTATGTGTCTTCAGCTGGTCGCCGGCGATGTTGTATTCGGTCGTCTCGGGTGCGGTCGACTTCCAGTACTGGTAGTCGTAACCGATTGTAGCGTCTACGTTGCTCTTCGCAGCCTCGAAGTAATGACCGTAGTTGGCGTATACGGTGAGCAGGTTGTTCTGCTTCTTCTGCGGACCGTAGTTGTAGTTGTAGCCGCCGTCGAAGTAGTTAGACGCAGCATAGTCGGGAATTATGGTGTGACCCTTGCCCTCTGCCATGTCGGTTCCCGCCGTAGCGTGCAGCTTCACGTCGGGGAAGAAGTGCAGCTTGTAGTCTACATCGAAGTTACCGATGAATCGTCTCACGGTGCTGCCTGCGTCGTACATGTCGACAAGTCCGCGCGGGTTGCGCTGTCCTGCCGCCGTGTTGATAGGATTGCCGCTTGCGTCGAGCGATTCGGTGTATCCACCCAGCTTGTCAGAGCCCGAACGCACGGGCAGGGTGGGGTTGAACGTTGCTGCAGCCCAGATAGCGTTGCCGTTGTAGAATGTGTTCTTGGCGATAGAGCCCTTGGCGTTGAGCGTCAGCTTCAGATGATCGTCGAAGAAGCTCGGGTTGAGCACCAGACTGCCCGTGAAGCGCTCCGACTTGTCGCCGCGTATTATGCCGTTCTGGTTGGCGTAGCCCAGCGAAGCGCGGAAAGGCAGACCCTTCACGATGTTGCCCGAGAGCGAGAGGTTGTTGTCTGTAGAGAGCGACGTGCGGTAAACCTGGTCGAGCCAGTCGGTGTTAGCCGTACCGAGCAACGCCTTCTGCGCATCGGTGCCGTGAGCGTTGATGACAGAGCGGAACTCGTCGGCGCTCAGTATGTCCACCATCTGTGCACGGGTCTGTACTGTGTTGGTTGAGGAGAACTGTACGTTCAGTTTAGAGTCAGATCCCTTCTTCGTGGTGATGAGGATAACGCCGTTCGAAGCACGCGAACCGTAGATGGCTGTTGAGGCTGCGTCCTTCAGCACCGTCATCGACTCGATGTCCTGCGGGTTTATCATGCTAAGGAAGTTGTCGGCGCCAGAGATGCCGCCAAGCTCAAGAGGCACGCCGTCGACAACTATCAGCGGGTCGTTGCTGGCGTTGAGCGAAGCGCCGCCACGCACGCGGATAGTGCTGCCCGATGTGGCTGAACCCGAGTTAGACATAATCTGCACACCCGACACCTTACCGTTGATAAGCTGTTCGGGTGAGGAGATAGAACCCTTGTTGAAGTCCTTAGCCTTCACCGTAGCTACCGAACCCGTGAGGTCGCTCTTGCGCGTTGTGCCGTAACCTACCACTACAACCTCACCAATCTGGCGGTCGTTTGTGTCGAGTTGTATGGTCATAACGCCGCTTTTCAGCTGCACGGTCTTGGCTACATATCCAATATATGATACGGAGATCTGTTTTGTTCCTTCAGGAACTGTGATAGAGAAGTTGCCGTCGATGTCGGTAACGGCTCCCGTCTTGCCATCGTCGAACTTGATGGTGGCACCCGTTAGCGGTTCGTGGTTGTTGGCGTCTACTACGCTGCCTTTCACAATGCGGTTCTGTGCGAATGCCGAGAGACCTGATGTGGCAAGCAGTGCGGCGAGCAGCAACGAGAAACGTCCAGCGGTTTTGTTTCCTTTAGTTTGGCTCATGTTAAAACGTTTAGGTAATATTATTTGTGGTTTTTAATTCTTTCTATTTTCTCTGTTAGTTGTCTATTCAGATTGAAGATGTTTTCTTTTCAGATTGAAGACTTGAAACGGATAGGCTTGTTTTTACGGTTGCAAAATTACGTTTCTTGACTAAAATCAAGCGCCACAAATTGGACAAATGCCGCAACAAAACGGACAAAACCCTGCGGAAACCCTCGTAAAATAGGCATTTGTCGGATATGTAAAGCGTAGAAGGGAAGATTTGTTTTTATTAAGTTGGTTCGACGTTTCGCTATGTGGCAGATTTTTTGTAATTTAACGCCGTGAAACCAAAACTCGTCCGAAAAACAAATCAAATGTGATGAAAAACCTATATACATTACTACTCACAGCGCTGCTCGCTCTCGTCTCTTCGTGGGCGAAAGCGCAGAAATTCGACAACTTGACCATCGCCGAAGCGTCGTCTGTATGCTCCATAGCGCAGGACGATAAGGGCATGTTGTGGTTCGGCACCGACGCTGGTCTGTTCGCTTACGACGGCTACCGCATCATATCGCCAACTCAAAACTCAAAATTCAACACCTCAACATCTCAACATCTCAACACCTCACCACTCACCACTCGCATCCACTCTATGCTCATGCTGCGCAACGTTATCTACATGGCAACCGAGCGCGGACCGATGGCTTACGACATACGGCGTGGGCGATTTGAGGCGCTCAGCGGCTCTGCGCACGGAGAGATGCGCGCCGTGACGATGTACGGCGGACGTGTGTGGTTCGGCGGCGCGCAAGGTCTGTTCAGCATCGACACGAAGAGCCGAGAGATGCGCACCGAGAACACGCGTCTGCGCAATGTCTACTCGCTGCTCGCCACGAAGCACGGACTTCTCGTGGGTACAATCGCGGGTCTCTCGGTCTTGCGCGGTGCACGGGCTCACGCCATACGCATCGGCGAAGGGCATCAGCCGCTCGTAAACGCTCTTCTTGGCGACGGCAGCACGGCGTGGATAGGCACGGAGGGCGCTCTGTACAGATACGACGGTAGGCAGATGCAGACTGTCGGTGAGCTGAGCGGCAATTCGGTTAAGTCGCTCTCCGTTCATGCCGACAACATATATGCCGGCACCGACAACGGACTGTACATATATAATAAGGTGACGCGCCGCGTGACGCACGCTCTGCACGACTCGCGTTCGCCGCGCTCCATAGCCAATAACATTGTGTGGGCTGTGTTCAGCGACAGATGGGGAAACCTTTGGGCTGGCACCGATTTGGGCGTGTCGTGCCTCAGACAGCGCAAGTTCTTCAGCTATACGCAGCTGAGCGATATAACAAATACGGGCGAGGGCAACTGCCTTCATCTGATACATCGCGGCACAGACGGGCGTCTTTGGCTCGGAGGCACCAACGGACTCATCTCATATAGCGCCACTCGTGGGTTCATGCCCGAGAGCGCAGCCGAACTCGTGTGGTTCCGTCAGAGTTCGCCGACTCACTATATGTCGCACAACCGCGTGCGCCGTGTCTATACAGACCTCGACGGAAGGGTGATCGTCTGCACCGATCACGGTCTGAACATCTACAACCCACAGACTCGACAACTGCGCAACGTGGTTGTTGTCGACCCTACGCGCCGCTACTCTACGGCGTGGGCTTACGACATCATTGACGACGGACGCGGACGCTATTGGATTTGCTCGTACATGGGCGGCGTGTTCATAATAGAAAAACAGCGTCTGCTCGCTGCGGCGACGCCCGTTGTGGTAGCCGACCGTCATATTGCGAAGCAACTGCAGGGCATACACGTGTGGCAGCTCGCCAAAGATCGCAAGGGACGCATCTATGCACGCATGTACGACAACGGACTCGACCGCATCGACCCAGCTTCTCTGCGTGTGGAACACGTTGTGGGCAAAGACCGCTTGGTCAACTCGCTCATATCTGACCGCCGCGGAAACGTGTGGGCTGCAATGGACGGCGAGATACGCTGTTTCGGTGCCGACAATCGCTCAGACCATTCGTTCCGCATCGCAGGCTACGGCGGCAGACCAGCCGACATGTTGTGTGAGGTGGAGGGCGATATTTGGGCTGTCATGGGCTCCGACTGCTGCATAATAGGCAGCGACGGGCGTTCTACACGCTTCGCCGTACCGGGTTTCCGCCCGCTTGCTATCTGCTACGACCCCGTTTCGCGCTGTGTTCTCTTAGGTGGCAACGACGCTATAGTGAGCATTCCCACGGCTAATGTCACCACATCAACACCTCATCATCTCACCACCTCACCACTCTTCCTCTCGGGTCTCACCGTAGACGGCAGGCAGTTTGCCACAGACGAAGGCAGTCCGACGTATCTTTCTGAGGTTACGCTCACGTCGAAGCAGAACAATCTGACGTTCCAGCTCACCGACTTGCCGCTGTCGGGTCAGCAGTCGTGCGTCTACGCCTACCGACTGGAGGGAGTAGACCGCGCTTGGCAGTACATGCACGGCGAGCGACTCGACATAAGCTATAACGCTCTGCCTCCAGGCAAGTATACTCTCGAAGTAAGGCAGGTAGACGGACTGGGCGAGGCGCGCCATGAGGTGCTTTCGTACGGCGTTACGATTCTGCCGCCCTGGTATCTCTCGGTTTGGGCAAAGGCTCTGTACTTCATTGCGCTGGTATGTCTGGCGCTCGCGATAATGAAATTCTACATGATGCGACGCCGTCTGCGCGAAGAACGCGAGGCAAAGGAGCGCATCATGCAGGAGTCGTCGGCACGTTCGGCGTTCTTTGAGAATCTCTCGCTGCAGCTGAAGAAGCCGCTTGCGTCGGTGTTTGCGTCGGTGCTCGATATGCTGCATTCGGCAAGCGACACGTCTGAAGTGAGAAGTCTTGAGCAGATGCGCCGCAATGTGGTGGACATGAACCAGCTTGTGTACAATGCGCTCGACATGCAGCAGGGCGGAAACGCGAATGAGCCTGCTACAAAGACCGCAGTAGATATAGCCGACTTCTGCCGCCGTGCAGCCGACGACGCTCGCAGCAAGTTTGGTAAGGCGGTGGAGATAGCGTTCCGCACGAATGTGCCGAAGGCGTACGTGGACGCCGACGTTATAGCTCTGCAACTCGCCGTAGAACAGCTCATAGGTTTCGCAGCCGACAACCGCAATGGCGAGGAGGCGATAAGCATCGGCGTGTCGGCTGATGCGGAGAAGGTGAGTGTGGTTGTGGGCATTCCAGGTTTGACAATAGCCAAAGCCGACATGCCGTTCGTGTTCAACCGCTACTATTCGCCGCAACATCAGCATCTCAACACCTCACCATCTCACCACCTCACTACCTCACCATCTCACCACCTCACTACTCTTGCCTTTGTGCATGAGTTTGCAGAGCGCAATGGTGTGCAGAATACTGTAGAGTCTGACGAGTGCGCCACAAGCGTAACGCTCGTGTTCGCTGTTAAGCATTCCACCGCTCAAAACTCAGAATTGAATAACTCACAATCGGCGCAGCCGACAACACAAAATTCACAATTCAAAACTCAAAATTCAACATCAGCGCAGCCAACAATTCAAGACTCAAGACTCAAAACTCAAAATTCTGACTCCGCCGACGCGCGTCTGCTTGCGAAGATAACCGAAACTGTTGAGGCTCACATCGCCGACTCTGAGTTTAACGTGACTCGATTGCAGGAAACATTAGGCTTAGGCTCGAAACTTCTCTACCGCAAGGTGAAGCAGATGACCGGCAAGACGCCCGTTGAGTTCATACGCCACATACGTATGCAGCGTGCGGCGATACTGCTTCGCGACGGCAGATTCTCGGTTTCGGAGGTGATGTATATGGTTGGCTTCTCCAATTCGAGCTACTTCTCGAAGGTTTTCCAAAAGACATACGGCATAACGCCTACCGATTACTCGCACGGACAGTAGGCTTTTATGATAATTTTTATTGTTGTCTTATCTTTCTGAGCTTGAGTGAGTGCGTGTAAAGCTTGAGTGAGTGGGTATAAAAATAAAAAGGCTACGGCGCGAATGCCGTAGCCTTTTACGATTTTCATTGTTATGCAAATAGTCAAACCTTTCAGTTTTTGACCTTTCTTCGCTTGATATTAAAGACCGAGCTTATAAACGTTGAAGTTCTTCACCTCAGCCTTGCCACCCTCGGCGTAAACCTTCACGTTGTTGTACGGAGCAGTCGGGAACACGAGGTTGGTCATTGCGATGCGACCGCCGTCGACGAACAGCTCTACGGAGCACTTGTCGACGAATACGTCAAGGTGATATGACTTCTTCTCAGCGCCGCAGAGCGAAAGCGGAGCCCATGTGCCGAGAGCGAAGTCGTTCTTGTAGTTTACTACGAGATCCTGCGAGAGCTTGCCCTTCATCTCGCCCGCAGCCTCTGCGCGCTTCTCGATGTCGTGACGCTCAGCGCGCTTGCCGAAGTCGGTGAGTCCGCTTTCAGAGCGGTCCATCACGATGCGCTTCTTCTTCAGGTCGAGATAGATAACGGTGCGCTCCTCCTTATCATTATAGAGCGAGATGCCCACTACGTCAGAGTTCTCTGGAGTTACGTCAGCCTCCAGTTCGAATGCGCCGTCGTTGCCAGCGAAGAGACCGCGCTTTACGAACGGATTAGCGTTGTCTACGCTCACGCTGCCAAGCTCTTTTGTCTGCTTGCGCAGCTTGCGAGCCTCGTCAACCACGTTAGCCGACATGTACACCTCGCCGTTGTTAGAGAATAGCTTCAACTCGCGCGGCAGAGCGTTTGCGCCGCGGTTCTGCTGTATCGGCGTTACGTTGGCATACTGCCAGTTGCTCATCCAAGGCACAGCCACGATGCGCTCGCCGAGGTTAGAGAATGTAACCGTTGCGTAGTGGTCCTTACCCCAATCGAGCCACTTCACTGTTGAAGGCTTTGAGTCGCACTTGAACTCCTTGCCGTCAAACTCGCCGACGAAGTACTGTGTAGCCGAACCGCCGAACACGAAGCCCGGGTTGATATTCACGATCATTACGTACTTCTGATTGTTCTTGTCGCCATCAACCGGCAGCGGGAAGAAATCAGGACACTCGAACTGGTTGGGCTGTGCGCCGAAACCCTCGCCCCACTGACTAACATACTTCCACTGCTTGAGGTTCTTCGACTGATAGAAGCGCATGTTCTTGTCGGCAGACACGATCATATACCACGACTTTGTAGGCTGATACCAGAAGATCTTCGGGTCGCGGAAGTTCTCGAGGCCGTCGAACGGTGTAACAACCGGGTTGCCCTTGTACTTTGTGAAGGTGCGTCCGTTGTCCTTGCTGTAAGCCATGCACTGCACCTGAACCTGCTTGCCGTCGTGCATAGAGTGTGATGTGTAGAACGCCACGATAGTGTTCTTGCCGAAGCCTGCAGAGTTGCGAGTGTCTACCACGGTGCTGCCCGAGAAGATGTGTCCCATCGTATCGCGAGCGATAGCCGGGTCGAGATGCTGCCAATGTACGAGGTCGCGGCTCACGGAGTGTCCCCAGTGCATGTTGCCCCACTTCGAACCGTACGGGTTGTACTGGAAGTAGAGGTGATACTCGCCGTCCTTATATGTCAGACCGTTCGCATCGTTCATCCAACCGTAGAGCGGAGTGTGATGGTAGATAGGACGATAGTAGTCGGTGTTTGTAGTGTCGAACGTGTCGGAGAGCTTCAGCTCCTTCAGAGCCTGCGCGTCCTTAGAGAGACCAACGATCTTTACGACAGCCTTCTTGCCCTTCGATAGAGCGAACGGAACGCTGTAGTCGGTCTTGCTGACAGCAAGGCGAACGTCCATCCATGTGTCGGTATTCTTGCCGTTGTCGAGCAGCACCTGAGCCTCAGGGCGATTCTCCTCAATCGGCAGGATGAGATACTTAGTAGGGTTTGTTACAGTGACGATAGCTGTATCGCCAGCGAATGTAGTCTTGATTGTTTGAGCCGAGGCTGCTGTAGAAGAAAGAGCCAGAGCTGCGAGGAAAAGTTTTGTATTCATAATGATATAGGTAGCCCCTCCCCATCCCTCCCCGTCGGGGAGGGGGTTCAGGAATTAATGTTTTTGTTAGCGGCTCCCTCCCCGACGGGGAGGGCGAGGTGGGGCTGTTAGAACTTCAGACTTGCTGAGAACTCTACTGTGAACGGGCGCAGGTAAGAGCCGGTCATGAGCTGGTTCTTGATGCCCTTAGCCTCGTCCTTTGTGATAAGCTCTGCGCCGGCGATAGAGCCCTTGGCGCCAGTCTGGTTGAGGAAGTTGACAACTGTGCAACCGAGCGAGAGACGCTTGTTAGCCTGCCAGTTCAGTCCGCCAAAAGTCTCCCAGTGACCGTTGAAGTAGTAAGCCTCGTTGATGTTCGCATAAGTCTTAGAGAAGTAGCGGAACGACGCCCACAGCTTCAGACTCGGCGTAATCATGTAGCTCGGGTCGAGCTCTACGAGCACCTGCGGCACCTCAGCCACGATATTGCCGGTAGCGTTGATCTTTCCCTCGTAGCCACTTGAGAACTTCACGCTTGTCTCGTACTTCTTGTAGGTCGGCTTCTGGTATGTGAAGAGGAAGTGGAAGTCGAAGCCCTTGAACGGGTGAGCCACCACGTCGGTTGTCCAACCCCATGTCTGTATGTCGTATGTCAGCGGTGCAGCCTTAATCTCGCCGTCGTGCTGCAGGTTGAGCGTAGAGTTGTTGTTCGTCTTCGAGATGTAAGAGAAGAGCGAAGTGAGGCTCAGCCACTTGTTGTTATAGTAGATACCAGCGCGACCCAGAGGAACAGAGATCTTGTCGGTGTTAGGCATCGTTGCCGGCGCGAAAGTAGAGATTGTAGGGTGCTGCACGATGTAAGTGAAGTCGCCGGTGAAGCCGAACGATTTAGTCAGCTTGTATGTGAGCGCCGCTGTGAAGTCGTAGTTCAGCCAGTCGTAGCCCATCTTAGCAGGAGCAATTTTCGTGCCATCCGCAGCTGTTGCGCCAAGATGGTAGTCGGCGAAGCGACCAACATACTCACCTGCTGCATTCTTGACAGCCGCATTCTCGCCCTTCAGACGCTGCCACTCGATGCGCGCACCGTAGTAGGCGTTCAGCTTCGGAGTGATGTCCCAGTCGTGAGTGAGATAGAGCGCCAGCTTGTTCTCGTGACCCTTATAATATTCAGACGCATTCTTGTTGAAATCGTAGAACACGCTCGAAGTCTTGTTGGCATCCCAAAGACGAACGGCGTAAGAGCCATCCTCGGGCACGCTCTGGTCGTACATAGTAGTGTTAGAGCAGTAGTCGATGTCGTAGTACCACTCGTTCAAGCCCACGCGGAGCGTAGAAGTGCGGAACGCCTTCGAAAGCTCAGTAGTGAAGAGCAGCTCGTCGATAGTGCCGGCGTTGAGGCACGACATACGCGTCTGCACATACTGTCCGTCGTACTTCTGTTGAGCGCCCATAGCGTCGCTATACATATAGTTATATGCGCTTGCGTTCTCGCCCTTAGTGTCGATGAGCTGCATCGGAGTCTGATAGACGAAGGCGCCGCGTGCGTGGTCGTAGCGCACGGAAGTCTTCCAGTTGAAGCCCTCGCCGAAGCTCAGGTTGTTGAGAAGCGAGAACTCCGACGAGCGGTTCTCGTCGTAGTCGTAGAGCGAAGTCTGCTTCAGATCGCCGGTGCGCATGTCGCGGTAGGTGATGTTGGCGTCCTTCGGCAGATAAGACGTAGTGCCGAGCTTGAACTTGCCGAACTCCTTCACCGAACCGTCGCCCACGTAGATGAACGGAGCCGACTGCGTAGCGTAGTTGTACACGGGGTGCGAGTTGCTGTACTTGTACATCGCTGTCAGCTCGCCTCTGCCCTCGGCGTAGCGCTTCGTGAGAGCCGCCTTGTATATCTGCGTGCGGTCCTGATACTGAGCCGAGCGAATCTTGAACGTACCCGGGTCGAAGTCCTGGTAGGCGCTCACGCTGTAGAAGAGGTCCTTAGCCATCGAACCGTTGAGGTTTACCGAGAACTCCTGCAAGCCGAAGTGGTTGGTCTTGTAGTTGAGCACGCCCTGGAAACCCTCCTTGCCGAGCTGCGTCTGCGAGTTCACGGCGTAACCGATATTGCCGGTGGTGATGGCAGTCTCCGAAATCTTAAGAAGACCTACGTGCGAGAGACTTGCGTCCGAACGCCAAGTAGCGTTCACCGGGTGCGGATTGGTGGCGTACGTAACGGGAAGTCCGTTCTCCAGTACGTTCACGTCGGCAGACGGCAGACCAATCTGTATCTCGCGCGGTCCGTTGGCGCTTGCTGCGTTGAGCATCACGTTGCGGTTGCCCTCCTCCTTAGAGTTAGCTGACTTTGATGTACCGTTTTCTTTCTGTGCGTTTGCTGCTATCGCCATTAAAGATGCGAGAGCAATCGCTGAGAATCTTTTGTAGTTTTTGGAATACATAAATGTATGAGGTTTAAGTTTTTTTTCGACGCTGCAAAATTACAAAGCGTTTCGTCGTGAGGGTTTAAAAATACGTTCATAGGAGTTGAATTTTGTTTCATGCAACAAAAGTTAAAGCCAATGAACGAATTGTGCTATTACCGCAGACTGGTAACGCCGTTACCGCGCCGCGGTAACACCATTACATCATCGCGGTAACAGTATTACCACGCTTTGGTAATGCGATTGCCAGAAAACAACTGCTGTGCAAGAGCCAAGCAACTGCTGTGTAAAGCTCAATAGTAAGAATGTTTCATCTGTAGCAAATATGTTGCGCAATGCGATTTTTGCAAGTCTATGCAACATAATTTTCGCTCCGCTCGGCACGTATGGCGTAATTTTGCGGCAGAAATTCAATTCGTATTCAACTAATAACTAAAAGATTCATACGCAATGAACAATTCCAATCAAAGCAAACTGACACTCATCCCGGTGATGATTGCCTTCTTCACCATGGGCTTCGTCGACCTCGTCGGTGCAGTGTCGAACAACATGCAGGAAGACTTCGGACTCTCCGACTCGGCAGCCAACTTCTTCCCGTCGCTCGTGTTCTTCTGGTTCCTCATCTTCTCGGTGCCTACGGGCATGCTCATGAATAAGATAGGTAGAAAGAAGACCGTACTGCTCTCGGTAGTGATAACAACGCTGGCTGTTTTCCTGCCGCTCTTCGACAGTTTCATGCCTACAAAGGAGAGTCAGCTCTGGCTGATGTACATCTCGTTCTCGTTGCTCGGCATCGGCAACGCCATCATGCAGACCGGCATCAATCCGCTCGTTACAATGCTCGTTAAGGGTCATCTGGCTTCTACGCTCACCTTCGGACAGTTTGTAAAGGCTATCGCCTCGTTCATCGCTCCGCTCATCGCCGCTTGGGGCGCTACCACAACAGCTCCTATACTCGGACTCAGCTGGCGCATCCTCTTCCTTCTCTTCTTCATTATTGGTATGGTGGCTACGCTGTGGCTCGGCATGACACATATTGAGGAAGAACCCATCGAAGGCAAGGCTTCTGGTTTTGTAGATAGTGTAAAAATGCTCGGTTCGCCGATTATCCTGCTCTCGTTCGTCGGCATCATGTGTCACGTGGGCATCGACGTAGGCACAAACGCTGTCGCTCCGAAGATTCTGCTTGAGCGTCTGGGCGGCGCAGGCGACACACTCAGCCAGTTCGAGTACGCTACATCCATCTACTTCGCGTTCCGTACGCTCGGCTGCTTCACCGGCTCGATACTTATGCGCAAGCTCAATATCCGCACCTTCTTCACAGTCATCGTGCTTATGATGGCGCTCTCTATGGTGGGCTTCGTGTTCGGCACAGAGAAGTGGGAGCTTTGGGCAGCTATCGCTCTCGTAGGATACGGCAACTCTAACGTGTTCTCTATCGTCTTCTCGCAGGCTATGCTCTCTGCTCCCGAGAAGAAGAACGAGGTATCTGGTCTTATGATCATGGGTTTGTTCGGCGGCACCGTGTTCCCGCTCCTCATGGGCTTCGCCAGCGACGCCGCAAAGGCTGCCGGCGCTCAGTATCCGCAGATCTGGGCTGCTGCAGTAATGGCTGTCGGCGTGGTATATCTGCTCAGCTATGTGCCGAGAGTGAAGCAAAACTAAAAAAAACAGCCCCTCCCAACCCTCCCCGTCGGGGAGGGCTTAGGAAGGATCAAGAAGGCAGCCAGCAATGGCTTAGAAAGGCTTAAGAATGCTTAGTTCAGCAAAGGCTTAAGAAGGCCTAAGAAGGCTTAGAAAGGCTTAGGCGCCGCCTCAAGAAAGGCTTAAGAATACTTAGTTCAGCAATGGCTTAAGAAGTCCTAAGAAGGCTTAGAAAGGCTTATACGCCGCCTCAAGCCCCCCCCCTAAAAAACTAAAAACAATAAAAAAATGGAAAAGAAATATGTAGTAGGACTCGGTGAGGCACTCTGGGACGTGCTTCCTGAAGGTAAGAAACTTGGTGGTGCACCGGCAAACTTCGCGTTCCACGCCGGTCAGTTCGGTTTGAACTCAATCGCTGTCAGCGCTCTCGGCGAGGACAAGCTCGCAGAGGAAACCGTGCAGCAGCTCGAAGAGAAGGGCTTGCAGTATTGCATGCCGCGCGTGCCTTATCCAACCGGCACCGTGCAGGTGAAGCTCGACGATGAGGGCATACCTACATACGACATAAAGGAGAACGTGGCGTGGGATAACATCCCGTTCACCGACGAGGTGAAGGCTGTAGCCGAGAACACAGAGGCTGTATGCTGGGGTTCGCTCGCTCAGCGCAACGTTGTAAGCCGCGAGACTATCTACAAGTTCCTCGACGCTACGCCCACCGACTGCATGAAGATATTCGACATCAACCTGCGCCAGAACTTCTACACAAAGGAGGTTATCTGCGAGAGCATGAAGCGCTGCAACGTTCTGAAGATCAACGACGAGGAACTTGTGCTCATCGGCAGAATGTTCGGCTATCCGGGCTTGGATATCGAGAACAAGTGCTGGCTCATCCTCGGCAAGTACGACCTCGACATGCTCGTGCTCACCTGCGGCGTAAACGGTTCGTACGTGTTCACACCGGGCGAGATGTCGTTCCAGCCCACACCGAAGGTAGAGGTGGCTGACACAGTAGGCGCCGGCGACTCGTTCACAGGCACATTCTGCGCATCTATCCTCGCCGGAATGCCGGTGGCTGAGGCTCACGAGCGCGCCGTAAAGGTGAGCGCATACGTCTGCACGCAGAACGGCGCAATGCCGGTGCTGCCTGAGGAGGTGAAGTAAAGTCCAAAGCCCCTCCCAACCCTCCCCGTCGGGGAGGGCTTAGGATTGCTGATGTTCTTCTCGGCTTAGAAAGGCTTAAGAAGGCTTAGCTCGGCTTAGTATTAAGTATTTGTTTAGTTGTTAATATAAATTCGTAATAGTTAATTTGTTGTTAGAGTTAGAAGCCGGGGGCAGCGTTGCCTCCGGCTTTTTTCGGTTATATATTTTATGTATTGGCGTTGCGTTTCAGATTAAAGCAGTAACTTTGCAGCTGCCACTCATACGCACATCTAAATAAATATATATATGAAATCAATAAGCCGCATACTTAAAGGCAACCCTACAATGGCAGAGAGCACGGTCTATTCTGTGCTCGTCATCTGCTGTATCTCCCACTTTCTGAACGACATGATACAGTCGATCATTCCGTCTATCTATCCGATACTTAAGGACAAGTTCGACTTCTCGTTCGCGCAGATAGGTATCATAACGCTCGTCTTTCAGATGACATCCTCCATTCTGCAGCCCTTCACCGGACTGTCTGCCGACCGCCATCCGCGCCCCTATGCGCTCTCCGTCGGCATGTGCTTCACGCTCGCCGGACTGCTCATGCTTGCGTTCGCCGAGAACTATCTGCTCATACTGCTGGCTGTGAGCGTCGTAGGCTTCGGCTCGTCCGTGTTCCACCCTACGGCGTCGAGCGTGACGCAACTGGCGTCGGGCGGCAAGAAGAGTCTTGCGCAGTCGATCTTCCAGGTGGGCGGCAACGGCGGTTCGGCGCTCGGTCCGTTGCTCGCAGCGCTCATCATCCTGCCCTTCGGACAGCACGCCATATCGTGGTTTGCCATAGCCGCCCTGCTCGCAGCCCTCATCATGGTGCGCCTCGGAGCATGGTATAAAGCCCGTCTGCAGTACGCCGTGAAGCATCCGCGCAAGGCAGAAGCGCTGAACACGCACATCTCCCGACGCGCAAAGTACGGCGCATTGCTCATACTCATCCTGCTCATCTTCTCGAAATACTTCTACACATCCTGCATCACGAGCTACTTCACGTTCTACCTCATCGACAAGTTCGGCGTCTCGGTGCAGGCTTCGCAGATATGCCTCTTCGTGTTCCTCGCCGCATTCGCCATCGGCACGCTCGCCGGCGGCGTGTTCGGCGACAGCTTCGGACGCAAGTACGTGATATGGTTCTCCATCCTTGGCGCGGCTCCGTTCGCCCTCGCCATGCCATACGTCAGTCTGACATGGACCATCGTGTTCACCTTCCTCTCCGGACTCATCATCGCCTCGGCGTTCTCCTCGATAGTAGTCTACGCCACCGACCTCATGCCCGACAAGGTAGGGCTTATAGCCGGCATCTTCTTCGGCTTGATGTTCGGTCTGGGCGGCATCGGCTCGGCGTTCTTCGGATGGCTCGCCGACAAGACCAGTGTAGAGTTTATCTTCAAGGTGAGCGCATTCCTGCCGCTGCTCGGCATAATCGCCGGACTGCTGCCAGATACGCAAAAGAAGTAGTGCTTTTAAACTACCAAATACACTTTTCCTACATTTTTGATGCTTCAAAAATACACTTTTCCTGTATTTTTGAAGTTTCAAAATTACACTTTTCCTATAAAACAAGTAAATGCAGTAAATAGACATGAAAAAGACAATACCAGTTATAGGTATGGCGTGCGTTGTCTGCGCCGCCAACGTAGAGAACAAGCTCAGAGGGTTGCGGGGCGTCAACTCGGCTACGGTAACGCTGTCTACACGCACGGTGCTTGTAGATTACGACCCTGACGTGATTACGCTCGGCGACATGAAGCGCGAGGTGAGCAACGCCGGCTACGACCTCGTGGTGGAGAACGACCGCAACGCCGAGGAGATTAACCGCCGCGAATATACGCTGCTGCGCCGCCGTACGCTGCTTTCGTGGCTGTTTGCCGCGCTCACGATGTACTTCGGCATGAGCGGCGACGGAGCGTTCAACAACCAAATCTGCCTCATACTCGCCCTCTTGAACATGTTCTACTGCGGCAGACGCTTCTATGTGTCGGCGGCAAAACAGATAACGCATCGCACGGCGAACATGGACTCGCTCGTGGCGCTGAGCACGCTCATAGCGTTCCTCTTCAGCACGTTCAACACGTTCTTCGGCGAGGCGGTTTGGGGCGCACGCGGCATAGAGTGGCACACCTACTTCGACGCTTCGGTGATGATAATCACGTTCGTGCTCACTGGTCGGTGTCTTGAGGAGAAAGCGAAAGACAGCACGGCGAGCAGCATACGCCAGCTCATGGGCATGCAGCCCAAGACGGCGCGCATCGTGACGCACGAGAAGATGGAAGGCACCGACGACTATCGCATGGAGGAGGTGCCTATCTCCACGATTCAGATAGGCGACACGATAGAAGTGCGTGCCGGCGAGAAGATTCCGGTGGACGGCGTGGTGTGTGCGGCTGAGAGTTTCATGACTGCCGATGCGGCGTACGTAGACGAGGCTATGATAAGCGGCGAACCTACACCGGCCATGAAGAAAGCTGGCGACACCGTGCTCGCCGGAACCATACCCAGTCAGGGCAAGCTGCGTATGCGTGCGCGTCAGATTGGCGAGAACACCGCTCTTGCGCACATTATACGCATGGTGCAGGAGGCGCAGGGCAGCAAGGCGCCCGTGCAGCGCATCGTAGACCGCGCCGCACGGGTGTTCGTTCCGACGGTGGCAGCCATCGCTCTGCTCACGTTCTGCGTGTGGTGGGCGGTAGGAGGCAACGCGGCATTGCCGCATGCGATACTCTCGGCAGTGGCTGTACTCGTAATAGCCTGCCCCTGCGCAATGGGATTGGCTACGCCGACGGCACTGATGGTGGGCATCGGCAAGGCGGCGCAGAAGCAGATTCTCATAAAGGACGCGTCGGCGCTGGAGAACCTGCATAAGATACAAGCGATAGTCGTCGACAAGACGGGCACGCTCACCATTCCGAACCCGAACATCGACTTCACACGCCCGACTGACATACCGCTCGAAGAGCGCGAAACGCTGAAGCCTAACGCCAAGGAGGCGATGGCGCAGCTGCAGTCGGCTGGCATTGAGGTGTACATGATGAGTGGCGACAAGGAGGAGGCAGCGCACTATTGGGCTGCTGAGGCTGACATACGCAACTATCGCAGCAAGGTGTTGCCGGGCGACAAGCAGGCGCTCGTGCAGCAGTTGCAGGGCGAAGGCAAGTGTGTGGCTATGGTGGGCGACGGCATCAACGACACGCAGGCACTCGCCCTCGCCGATGTTGGCATAGCTATCGGTCGTGGCACAGATGTGGCGATGGACGTGGCGCAGATAACGCTGATGGGCGACGACCTCATGGCGCTGCCCGAAGCCGTAAAACTCAGTAGACGTACCGTGCGCATGATATGGCAGAATCTCTTTTGGGCGTTCGTCTACAACATCGTCTGCATACCTCTCGCCGCCGGCGCCCTACACATCTTCGGCGTCGATTTCCAGATAACGCCGATGTGGGCAAGCGCCCTGATGGCGTTCTCGAGCGTAAGCGTTGTGCTCAACTCGCTGAGGCTGCGCTACGCGTAACGGCTGAAAGATAGACTGGAATAGACTGGAAGATAGACTGGAAGCTAGACTGGTAGATATCGCTTTCGGGAGCGAATCTGCCAGCCTTTATTGTTTTAGAAATGTGCGAGTTACGGCGATGCTGGGAGATATGGGAGATTTTTTCACGTACATGGTTGTTATATGATAAGAATAATATAGAGTGGAAATGCTGATAGCCGCTATTATATTTAATAATGTATAGAGAAGCGACGGACGGGGTGGGGAAGTGTTGGGCAAATTGCAATCGTTTGCAGGTGTGTGCGAACACATTAAGGGTTGATGTAAGTCAAAAATAGGCGTTTTTAAGCGAAAAAAGAGTGTGAATGCTTGTTTGTGTACGCAAACAATTGTAACTTTGCATCGTCAAAACAAGGGAACCGTGAGGCAACCGATTGACTAACAACATTAGGTAAAAGGTATTGAAAGGATAATTCGATAGGAAAGTCTTAAAGGTAAAGAAGATTCAGGACAACAAGAAGGTAAAAGATTAGGATGACTAAGGTATTAGTAAGGTAAAAGGTTAGGATAACAACACAGAAGGTATTAGAAAAGGTGAAAAGTAAAGGGTAACTTTGGTAAAGGTATTAGGTTGAAAAGGTAAGTAAGTTATTAGGTTAGGATTGTTGATAGAAGGTACATAGTTTGGTAGTTAAATGGTTAATTAAGTAGAAAAGTTATGTTGATGACGGTAATGATGAGCCTATTTGCAGCTACAGCTGCAATAGGAATGTGGGGAGAAGACAACAAGTAACGGTCTTTCTCACCCCACGCAGGATGAAGCGGAAACGCGGAGTCTGAACAAAATTGAGAAAAAATAGGAATTAGTAAATAGTTGGTCCATTGCAGCACAGCTGTGATGGATTTTTTTAATTTTATATATCCAGATGTTATTAGAATTTTTCCTTACATGCAACAAGATTGGCGCCTTCACGTTGGGCGGCGGCTACGCCATGATTCCGATCATGGAGCGTGAGTTCGTAGACAAGCACCAGTGGATGGACCGTCAGGAGTTCATGGACATAATGGTAGTGGCGCAGACCACGCCCGGCATCTTTGCCATTGACATGGCGAGCCACATCGGCTACAAGTTGCGCGGTTTGTGGGGCGGCATAGTCGGAGCATTGGGCATTGCGTTGCCATCGATTATAGCGATAATGGTGATAGCGATGTTCTTCCAGAACTTCAAGGACAACGAGTATGTTGCAAAGTTCTTCCGCGGAGTGCGTCCGGCTGTGGTGGCGCTCATCGCCGCGCCGTGCTTCAAGATGGCGAAGACGGCGAACATAACATGGCGCACGGCGTGGATACCGGTGGCGTGTGCGGCGCTGATATGGCTGCTGGGCGTGTCGCCGATATATATCATCATAGCTGCCGGCTTGGCAGGATATCTTTATGGAAAAATGTTGAACTCAAAACTCGAAAAATGATTTTCTTAAAACTGTTCATTATATTCACGAAGATTGGCACGTTCAACTTCGGTGGCGGCTACGCCATGCTGTCGCTCATACACAACGAGACGGTGGTGAAGAATGCGTGGCTCACCAACTCTGAGTTTACGGACATCGTTGCCATCAGTCAGTCGACGCCGGGTCCGATCGGCATCAACGCCGCTACATACGTAGGCTATACGGCGGTGCTCAACCAGGGCTATCCCGAGTGGATGGCGATGATAGGATCAGTGTTGGCGTCGCTCTCCATCATCTGGCTGCCGTTCATCATCATGATACTCATATCGCGTTACCTCATGACCCACCGCGACTCGAAGGTGGTGAAGAGCGTGTTCGCTGGTCTGCGCCCCGCCATTATAGGCTTGATAGCAGCCGCATCCTTGCTGCTTATGACCAAAGACAACTTCGGCTCGCCGAAAGACGAGCCGATAGGTTTCGGTATCAGCGTTGCGCTCTTTGCCGTAACGTTCTTCCTGACACGCTACCGCAAGACCAACCCGATACTGGTTATGCTGTGTTGTGGTGTGCTGGGCCTGCTTGTGTTCTAAACGATTATGCTCAAAGCAATTGAGCTATAAACGCTTGTGTTTTAAGCGATAGGACAGCGCAGGTGGCGCATTTCGTGACCGCCCCACATAGCGTCGTTGCAATACTCGAAGCCCACCGAACGATATAGGCGTTCGGCGTTGGGGTTGCCCTTATCGACGAGCAGCGCAGCAGGCAGATTGAGGCTTGCGGCGTGCTCGGTGGCACGCTTCAGCAGTTGGCGTGCTATGCCGCGGCGACGATATTCGGGATAGATAGCCAGCGAGTCGAGATAGAACTCGCCCGCTTCGGTCTCGTCGTCCATCTGCGAGTAGTCCATCTGGAGCTGCTTCAGCGCTTCTTCCTGGAAACGGCGGCGCAGGCGGTGAAGGTCGGCTCCGTTGTAGCCCACGATGGCTCCGGCTACCGGTGCGTACTCCACGTTGCCCTCCGTAGCCTCCTCGTCAACAGCCACGAAGGCGTTGCGCCAACTGTACTGCGAGTCGTCCATCAGAACGAGGTCGAGCATCATGTGATAGAAATCGTCGAGCGTGTGCTCCTTGCCTGCCAGATACTGGCAGCAATCTTCCGTCATCGCCGTCATTATGAGCTGAGCGATGTCGGCTGCGTGTGCTGGTGTTGCTGGAATAATAGTCATACAAGTAGTTTCTTTTTCCGACAAATTTAAGCAAAACTCGCCGAACCGACAAATATTTTTACTAATATTAAGAGGTGTGCAGCAAGTTGACCGGCGGCGGAGCGGAGAAAATAAATTAAGCAGAAACACTTGTTTATATGGATTTAAATGCCTAACTTTGCAAAAACAATCAAACCATTTTTGTTAAACACGGAGGGCAGAGCATGGCGTCGGGCAAGTCTTGGTGAGACTTCGCAAAGGCTATCAAGGTCTGCTTTGCTCCTGTCGTAGCAGAAACGGTAGCATATTGAAAAACAATAGATAAAGACAGATGAATGAGAATTCCGGCAGCAGGAACAGTGTCGGGATTCTTGTTTTTTTGTTATAGTAAAGAAAAAACATTAATAAAACAAACAAAGAAATCATGGCTTACATGTCACAAGAAGGCTACGACAAGCTCGTTGCCGATTTGAAACAGCTCGAATCAGTAGAGCGTCCGAAGGCTTCTGCAGCTATTGCTGAGGCTCGCGACAAGGGCGATTTGAGCGAGAATGCTGAGTATGACGCCGCTAAGGAGGCTCAGGCTCATCTCGAAGAGAAGATAAACCGTCTGAAGGTTGCTATCGCCGAGGCGAAGATTATCGACACATCGCGTCTTAGCACAAATACTGTGCAGATTCTGTCGAAGGTGGTGATGACAAACCTCGCCAACAAAGCAAAGATGTCCTATACCATCGTGAGCGAGAGCGAGGCTAACCTGCGTGAGGGCAAGATCTCTATCAATACACCTATCGCTCAGGGTCTGCTCAACAAGAAGGTGGGCGACGAAGTGGAGATCAAGATTCCGCGCGGCATTATCCACCTGCGCATCGAGAGCATCTCTTTCGAATAAAAGAGGGTGCGGTAGCACCGCGTCAGAGATTGGAAAAATCGCCTCAACGGGCGCTCAAAATACGTTCGAAGCCAGAAACCGCAGACCTGGAGTCTGAGGTTTCTGGCTTTTGCGTATATAAAAATATGTGTGAATGCGTGTGCTTGTCCGTTTTTTTCACTAATTTTGTAGAAATAAACTTTTAAAACCTATTGTTATGGATATATTCTCTAAAATCGCCGCAGGCGAGATTCCCAGCTATAAGTGTGCTGAGAGCGAACAATTCTACGCTTTCCTCGATATCAACCCGTTGGTGAAGGGCCACACACTCGTCATTCCGCGCCGCGAAGTGGACTACATCTTCGACATGGAGGACGACGAGATTGCCCAGTATCAGGTGTTTGCAAAGAAGGTGGCTGTAGCCATCAAGCGCGCTTTCCCATGTATCAAGGTGGGCGAGGCTGTGCTCGGACTCGAAGTGCCACACGCTCATATCCATCTCATCCCGATGCAGTCGGAGAAGGACATGCTCTTCTCTAACCCGAAGCTGAAGCTCTCGGAAGAGGAGTTCCGCGAGATAGCCGACAAGATATACACCGAGTTCAAGAAACTGTAACACAACAACCCCGCAATTCAGCTATGAAGAGAAACATTGCCATTATACTCGCTGGTGGAGTAGGCTCACGCCTTGGTATGTCCACACCGAAACAGTTCTTTAAGGTGGCAGGCAAGATGGTCGTGGAGCACACCATCGACGTGTTCGAGCGCAACCAGCACATCGACGAGATAGCCATTGTGTCTAATCCGGCGCTCGTTGCCGACTTCGAGAATATCGTGCTGCGCAACAAGTGGCGCAAGGTGAAGAAGATATTGAAGGGCGGAGCCGAGCGCTACTACTCGTCGCTCTCTGCCATCACCGCCTATCAGAACGAGGACGCCAACCTCATCTTCCACGACGCAGTGCGTCCGCTCGTCAGCCAGCGCATCATCGACGACGTCGTGAAGGCGCTCGACACCCACCGCGCCGTGAACGTAGCCGTGCCTTCTGCCGATACGATCATCGAGGTGGACGGCGACTTCATCACGAACATCCCCGACCGCTCTCGTCTGCGTCGCGGACAGACTCCGCAGGCGTTCGACCGCCAGCTCATTGCCGAGGCTTACGAGAAAGCGCTCAAGGATCCCAACTTCCGCACTACCGACGACTGTGGCGTGGTACGCACATATCTGCCCGAAGAGCCTATCTTCGTGGTGCGTGGCGAGGAGAGCAACATGAAGCTCACATATCGCGAGGACACATACATGATGGACAAGCTGTTCCAGCTGAAGAGCACCGAGCCCAACGACGTGCAGATCGGCGCTGAGTCGTTCTGCGGAAAAGTGGCTGTGGTGTTCGGCGGAAGCTACGGCATCGGCAAGAACATCGTGGAGATGCTCGAGCAGAGCGGCGCTCATGTGCACTCGTTCTCGCGCAGCGCAACGCATACCGATGTTGGCGACGACAATCAGGTGGCATTAGCTCTTGCTGCTGTGGATCAGAAGGAAGGACATATCGACTATGTTATCAACACCGCCGGCGTGCTCAACCGCGAACCGCTTGCTTCGATGGAGTACGACACCATACTGAAGGCTGTGCAGACCAACTATATGGGCACGGTGAACGTGGCTCTGCGTGCTCGTCCTTACCTGCAGCGCACTCGTGGCAAGCTCATCTTCTTCACATCCAGCTCGTACACCCGCGGTCGCGCTTTCTACAGCATCTACTCGTCGACAAAGGCTGCCATCGTCAACTTTGTGCAGGCTGTTGCGCAGGAGTGGGATGCCGACGGCATCAGCATCAACTGCATCAACCCTGAACGTACGAAGACGCCGATGCGCCAGCAGAACTTCGGCATCGAACCCGACGAGACGCTGCTCATGCCGGAACGTGTAGCTGAGGCTACGCTGCGCACACTGCTCACCGACTGCACGGGTCAGGTGATTGACGTGCGCCGACCTGCGGCTGGCAAGTAACAAGGCAAGCCGACAAGTTGACGTGTCGGCTTCTCGGCTTGCTGTTCTTCAACGAAACAATTATAAATGGATTATATAACAGAATACAAACAGCGCCACCTCCGTCGTGCGCAGCTCAAGCAACTCTCCATTCTTGAGGAGATAGACCGCATCTGTCGCAAGCACGACATCAAGTACTGGCTCGACGGAGGCACTCTGCTCGGCGCCGTGCGTCATGGAGGCTTCATTCCGTGGGATGACGATATCGACATCGCAATGACGCTCGACGACTCGCGCCGCTTTGCCGAGATAGCTCCTAAGGAACTGCGCAGCGGACTCGTGCTGCAAACGCCCGAGACGGAGAATACCCGAGAGCCGATTATGAAGGTGCGCGACCTCAACTCGTTCTATGTTGAGGGCAATGAGGACTTCTCGCTTGACTACTCTAAGGGACTCTTCGTAGATATCTTCCCGTTCATTCCTTACCCTAACGTGTCGCGCAGTTTCTGCAAGCGTTACGGCAAGGCTATGTCGAAGTGCTACTCCATACTGCACCACTCGCATCAGTACTCGTGGCGTGCTACGTTCGAACTGTTCTACTTCGGTGCGAAGTATCTCTTCTGCAAGTCGGTGTGGGCTGCAGCCTTCGCCTTGCGCAAGTGCGACACCTACATTTCCAACGTGCTTATCAACAACGGCTACGGCATCATGCACCGCCGCGATTGCGTCTTTCCGCTTTCCACGATAGAGTTCGAAGGCAAGCGCTTCGCTGCGCCAGCCGACCCCGACGCTTATCTGAGCGACCTCTACCGCAACTATATGCAGGTTCCGCCGAAGGAGAAGCAGAAGGTTCACGCCGTATTCATTCTGCCCGACTTGATTGAGGAGGCAGAAGTAAAGAAGTAGTGTTGTGGCATAAAGCTATCCGCAACACTCTTGCTAACATAATTATTTTATACGAAATGAAGCAGACACAAACCGTAGCGGTTGTGATGTGTACATATAACGGAGCGAGTCGACACCTTGCAGAGCAGCTCGACTCGCTCTTTGCGCAGACCCAGCCGCCGAAGGAGATAATAGTGCAGGACGACTGTTCTACCGACAACACCATGGAGATGCTCGCCGACTATGCCCGCCGTGCGCCCCACGGAGTGCTGATGCGTGTCTATCAGAACGCGCAGCAGCAGGGTATCAACCGCAACTTCTTCTCAGCCATGCGCCGTGCCACAGCCGACCTCATCGCCGTTTGCGACCAGGACGACATCTGGCTGCCTACGAAGCTCGAGGAGCAAAGCGCCGCTATTGGTCAGAACATGATGTGTGTCTGCCGATCGGTGCCGTTCACCGAGACCGGTGCCGAGGTGCGCTACGACAGTCGCCGACCCAACTGCAACCTCATCCGTCTGTTCTATGCCTCGATGATGGGCCACTGCCAGATGCTGCGTCGCGAGTTGCTCGACGTGATACCTACCGAGGATGAGTGCCCTGAGATATACCGCCGCACATGCTACGACGTGATGACAGCCACAGCCGCTGCGGCTCTCGACAGCATTGTGCTGCTCGATAGGGTGCTTGTGCGTCAGCGCCGCTATGCCGAGGCTGCCACATACGTTGGCGTCGATACGCATCGTGTGCGTTCTGCCGACAACGCAGCCTACATGGTGTGGTATGGTGTGCGCAATTATTCGAAGGTGAAGCCCTGGATGAACGCCCACTTCGCCGCTCGCCGCGACTTCCTGCTTTGGGTAGAACGCAAGTCGAAGACTGCTCTCCCCACCACCGACAACGCCATTTTCCACGACGGCTTGCGCCTCCTTGGCTACGAAACGGGCAAGGGCATCGCGGCTTTCCTCGGCTTGCTGCGAATGTACGTGCGCTATCGCCACCGCATTTTCTACACCCACGAGACCGACCCCGTAGCTCTTCTGCGCGCCGTGCTCCATCCGTTCATGCAGATATACAACTACCGCTACCTCGTAGGCAAGACCTACCGTTGACATCCGTCGGTCTTCCACGTTACAGCTCCATACATATTATGAAGGTTTATTTCTACCATACGCAGAACATACAGTATTGCCTCCGTCGCATGGCGGAGGGCGAGTTCCCGTCGCATTTTCTCTACGGAGCGTGCCACCTTGCCGACAACGGCATCGACGTGGTATACCACCGTTCGCCGAAACACGAACTCTCCCGACTGAAGACTGCGATCTATACGGCGTGGCGTGTGCTCACGTGCCGCGAACATTTCGACGCTCTCTACGCCACCCACTACAAAGGTCTCGAACTTGTTGTGTTGCTGCGTGCGCTCGGCTTGTTCCGTAAGCCAATTGTCGTGTGGCACCATCAGCCAATCGTGAAGTCGAAGAGCCGACTTCGCGAACTGCTCGGTCGTTTTTTCTACAAAGGTTTCGACCGCCTGATATTCTTCTCGCAGAAACTCGTCGACGACTCGCTGAAGGCGCCGAAAGCCGATCCCCGTAAACTCGTCGTGGGACATTGGGGCGCCGACCTCGCCTTTTATGATAAGATAAAGGCTAAACTCAAAGCGGAGCAAGTCTCATCACCTCAACACCTCACCACAACACCACCTCAACATCTCACCACCTCAACATCTTTCATCGCCACCGGCAAGGAGCAGCGCGACCAGCCCACGCTCATCGAAGCGTTCAATCGCACTGGTCGCCACCTTATATTATATATAGGTATCAATCCGAACCCGAACGTGCCCAACCCCAACCTTGAAGCCGTGGAGCGCTGCAAGCCCGCCGACAACATCGACGTGGTGAAGATATGCGGACTGCTGCCTTACGAGATAGCCCGCGAAGTGGCGAAAGCCGACTGCGTTGTCATCTGCTGCCACCGCACACGCTACACCGCCGGACTCACCACCGTTGTGGAAGCGTTCGCTCTCGGTCTGCCCGTCATCTGCAGTCGCAACCCGCAGATACCGGTCGACTTCGACCGTCTTCGCTGCGGCATCTCCGTTGAATACGGTGACGTCGAGGGGTGGCAGAGAGCCGTTGAATACATAGCCGCTCACCCCGAAGAAGCACGCAAGATGGGCTGTCGCGGACGCGAACTTGCTGAGCGAATGTTCAACGACGAACGTTGCGCAAAGGAGGTTGCTGAGGTTATAAAGGAAATTAGTTTGTAAAAATTACAAATAATCCTTTGCAGTTTCAAACTTAATCTGTATCTTTGCCAAAACAAAGTAAAAATGGCTTAAAGAATAATCATTATGAAGGAACTTAAAGGAACAAAGACAGAACGCAACCTGCAGGAGGCATTCGCAGGTGAGTCGCAGGCACGCAACAAGTACACATACTACGCATCAAAGGCTCGCAAGGAGGGTTATGAGCAGATTGCAGCCCTCTTCGAGGAGACAGCGCAGAACGAGAAGGAACACGCAAAGATGTGGTTCAAGTATCTGCAGGGTGGTGCCATCAAGGACACCGTAGAGAACCTGAAGGACGCTGCAGCTGGCGAGAACTACGAGTGGACCGACATGTACGATCGCATGGCTAAGGAGGCTGACGAGGAAGGCTTCGCAGAGATTGCTGCTGCTATGCGTGGCGTAGGTGCTATCGAGAAGCACCACGAGGAGCGCTACCGCAAACTCCTGAAGAACGTAGAGGACGGCGTAGTGTTCTCTCGCGACGGCGATTGTATCTGGCAGTGCCGCAACTGCGGTCACATCGTTGTAGGCAAGCAGGCTCCCGAGCTTTGCCCGGTTTGCAAGCATCCGCAGGCTTACTTCGAGCTGAAGGCAGAAAACTATTAAAAGTAAATAAGTAATAAGTAGGAGCCGTGGGCATTCCTGCCCTCGGCATACGAAAGGCAATTGTTAGCAATGGTGCAGAATGGCACCTGTTAGCAATGGTGCAGGCAAGAATGCCCGCACCTCCTACCGTTTGCGTATTTTTACAGCACATAGTTTTAAAAACAACCGCTTCCGCAAAACTTTTGCTTCAAAAGTTTTGCGGAACGAAATAAAAAGCGTACCTTTGCACTCGCAAAACGCCAATGCCCAGATGGCGGAATCGGTAGACGCGCTGGTCTCAAACACCAGTGGGGCAACCCATCCCGGTTCGAGCCCGGGTCTGGGTACTGTAGACGACTAAGAGTTGGTTTCAACACTTAGTCGTTTTTTTGTTTATATACGTTTTGCAGACTTGCGCATTTATCTATATAAAATCTTTTACGTGAAAAAAAAACCATATCTTCCAGCCGTCGATTTTTATCTGCGCAACTCGCTGAGTATTAGCGGTAAACGGAAACGGCATCGGCTGGTAGATTTCTGAAAAATGGCTTTATCTCCCAGCCTATCTCCCAGCCGCAGAGTGGTATCTCCCAGTTTGTCTCCCAACCGCAGAGTGGTATCTCCCAGCCGCAGACGAATATCCTCCAGTCTATAAAAAGCGAAGAGCACTTCAATCACTTGAAATGCTCTCCTGAATAACTAAATTTTACCAAAATATGATTTTAAAAAAATCATCAACCTTTATACGGGGTGTTTTCAATCGTTTTGGTTCAAAACGGTTACAAAGATAATATTTTATATCCGAAAAGTGTTATGTCTGCTTGTTTTTATTGGTATTATTAACAAAACAATGTTCAAAATAGAGTAATATAACCGAAATATAGTTTAAATTTCATATTTTATAACCTTAAACTCTTATTTGTTTTATTATAAGTGTCGCAAACTTTTAAATCGTTGTTGTAAGTTGTCTTTATTGTAAATAAGCAAAAACGGCGTAAACTGTAGCTTCTGCTCCGTTCTACTCCAGCGGTAAGTAGATTACCGCGGTGCGAAACGGGTGTTACCGCGGTGGTGTAACGGTGTTACACTGCTGCGGTAATCTTGTGCCCAGATTGCGGTAACAACATAAAGCTTGATTTTTATTGTTGAAAAAGCTTGCCAGGTGTCATTTTTTTTATATATTTGCGGTTGATATATCATATTGTTAACAAACCGATAAATTTATATGCTTATGCGAAACTTATTTACAACTGTCGTTTTCGCTTTATTGCCGATGCTGGCTTTCGCACAGTCTTACTTCAAGGACGGAACGACGTGGGAGACAACGCTGTCGGAGTGTGGACCGGGCAATGGCGACAACGCACAGAAGGAATCTGTCTGCACCGTTACGTTGAACGGTGCGGAGCGTGTAGACGGCTACGATGCGCTGCGCATGTACCTATCGGACGACCGTTCGCCCGAACCGAAACTGTATGCTTACGTGCGCTGCGAGGGAGAGAAGGTGATGATAAAGCCGTGCGGAGTGGAGAATGCCAAGTGGTATCTGATGTACGACTTCGGACTTGCCGTGGGCGAGGGCTGCTATGTGTATGGGGCGTGGGACTTCTGCGAGGATCGCGAACCGTGCAAGACGTACATGGAGTGCGTGGCGATTGAGCAGGATGCTGCCAGCGGACTCACAGCCATGACCATTCGCGAGGTTTACAAAGGCTTCGACGAAGGTACGTTCGTGTGGTATAAAGGTCTGTCGTCGGGGCTGGGCGTGCTCTTCAACAACGGCTTGGGCTTGGACGGCATCGGTCGTATGCTGACGAAGGCTGTGTGCGACGGCAAGACGGTGTACTCTCGCCAGACGACGGGCGTGGGCGCTGTGGAGCACGATGCGTTCAAGGCTGTCGTGAACGGATTGCAGGTGGATGTCACGAACATCGCTGCGCCGTGCCAGGTTGCGCTGTATGCGGCTGACGGAAAGCTCGTAGAGAGCAGCTTCGCCGATGGTGGATCAGCACGCCTCCTGCTGCCTGCTTACGGCGTGTATGTACTGAAAGTGGGCGAGATAACGCTGAAGATTGTGGCTGCGCATTGACCTGCCAGCCAATACATGTGGGGATATAAAAGAATTACGGCGCTACTCTCAACGAGCAGCGCCGTAAACCTATGTTTAACTAAAAATCCTTTTTCGTAATTAATGAAGATTCTCACGAGCCTTCATAGTTACCTGTTAAACAATTTACCTTAAACCTAATAACTAAAAACCTAAATCTATTACTACTAACCTAAACAATCTATTAACCTTTTGACGATGCAAAGGTACTAACTTTTTCCGAATCTGCAAGCGTTTTATATAATAATATATCACTTCAGGGCTTTTTATTGATATATATCAACACGATGTGTCCGAACACATACAACTGATTAATATTTATTCGGTTGTTTTGCTTTTAAACCGTAAGTTTGATTATAGTTTTAAAGACATTTACTAACCAATAATCGCCCTATAATATATAAATGTAGAAAAATATGGGTGGAATGAGCGGAAATCGAGAAAAAATGAGTAAGTTTGTGCCATATAAAGAAAATCTATGCGAGTACTCATTGTAAACACAAGCGAAAAGACCGGCGGAGCCGCCGTGGCAGCCAACCGCCTGATGGAAGCCCTGAACAACAACGGGGTGAAAGCCAAGATGCTCGTCGGCGACAAGCAAACCGACGAAATCAGCGTAGTGCCACTATCAAGCAAGTGGGCTGTGAAGTGGCATTTCCTGTGGGAGCGGCTCATGGTGTTTCTCCATCTGCGTTTCCACAAGGAACATCTCTTTGAGATAGACATAGCCAATGCCGGCAGCGACATAACCAACCTGCCCGAATTTCGCGAGGCAGACGTGATACACCTGAACTGGATAAATCAGGGAATGCTTTCGCTGAAGTCGATACGCAAGATATTGCGCAGCGGCAAGCCAGTGGTGTGGACCATGCACGACCTATGGCCTGCCACAGGCATCTGCCACTACGCCCGCACTTGCTCGGCTTTCCGCACCACTTGCCACAACTGCCAGCTGCTGCCCCTTCACGGTTCGGTCAACGACCTTTCGCACAAAGTGTGGGAGCGCAAGCGACGCCTTTACGAAGGCAGCAATATCCACTTCGTGACGTGCAGCCGATGGCTTGAAAACCAAGCCAAGCAAAGTTCATTGCTCAAGTCGCAACGCGTGTCGGCAATACCCAATTCTATCGACAGCCGCGTGTTCTGCCCCAGCGACAAGCGCGAGGCAAGGCTTAGAGCAGGTTTGCCCGCCGAAGGACGCATAATATTGTTCGTTTCGCAGAAGGTGACCGACGAGCGCAAGGGAGTGGCTTACTTCATCGACGCCGTCAACCACCTTGCAGCTGAGCACCCCGAAATGAAGGACAACACATCTGTGGCTGTGCTTGGAGGCAACGCCGAACAAGTAAGCAACGAGCTTGCCTTGCCAGCCTATCCATTGGGATACGTAGCCGACGAGCACAAAATAGTGAGCATCTACAA